>Ga0213868_10000282_pt1 | contig 48441 bp, 47 predicted proteins | sample PICome_9_FD_160087 | JGI IMG/M metagenome (GOLD analysis project Ga0213868, IMG submission 160087) | Coastal seawater microbial communities near Pivers Island, North Carolina, United States - PICO127 | ecosystem: Environmental > Aquatic > Marine > Coastal | place: USA: North Carolina...
CGTTTTAATCATCGAGTGGTCCACCGAGACGAATTTTCTTGGCACGCTCCACAAATTCGTGGAGGAATGAATGATGAATGGATTGCTCAACGATTAATCGAGAGCCAGCGGAACAAACTTGACCAGAATGCAAGAAGATTGCGGTCAGCGCGTTATCGAGAGCCGCTTCTAAGTCTGCGTCGGCAAAAATTATGTTGGGGTTTTTGCCGCCAAGTTCAAGCGCAACTTTTTTGATTGTTGCGGCAGCACTTGCCATGACACGTTTTCCGGTTTCCAATCCTCCGGTGAAAGAGACCATGTCAACCTTGGAGCTGCTTGTCAGAGTCTCACCAATGCTGGCACCTGCGCCGAGCACTAAGTTCCCAACTCCGGGGGGAAGGCCAGCATCGACTAACGCCTGCATAAACATGATGGAAGTGCTCGGAGTTAGTTCACTCGGCTTGAGCACAAAAGTGCAGCCTGCGGCAATTGCAGGTGCGACTTTCCAGACGGCTTGCAGCAGGGGGTAATTCCACGGGGTAATGAGTACTGCCACACCAACGGGTTCGTACTGAACGCGAGATTGAATGTGTGAATCACCAGTATCGACCGAGCGGCCAGAGAATGTGGGGCCAAGTTGGGCAAAGTATCGGAGACACCGAATTGAGTCAGCGATGTCGTAGCGGGCCTCAACAATTCGCTTGCCCGTGTCCATCGACTCGGCCTGAGCAAACTCTTCAAGTCGCTCTTCGATGAGATCGCCCGTTCGCTCTAAGATCGCGCCGCGTTCGATAACGGAAATCTGGGTCCACCAGCCTGAATCGAATGCGGAACGGGCCGCATCTATGGCCGCCTGAGCATCAGCGGGGCCAGCTTCATCAACCTTCTTGAACACTGTGCCATCGGCTGGGCAGATGATTTCACGTTCTGCACCATCGTGGGCTGCAACCCAGACCCCATTGATGTGCAGATCAGTCACGTGCCCGGCTCGCTTTCTGTTTTCGAGTGCATTGACTCGACTGGGTTGATGATTATGCCAATTTTTGATGCTGATAAAAGGCGATCTCCTCAGATGGGAGGGGATTGTTACCTTTGATGAGATCGGCTGCTTTTTCTGCGATCATCATGGTGGGGGCGTAAATATTTGCGTTGGTCACAACAGGCATCACGCTGGCATCAACCACGCGCACGCCCTCGATACCGTGCACCTTGAGTGAGTCGGGATGCACAACTGACATGTCATCGAGGCCCATTTTGCAGGTGCAAGATGGGTGGTAGGCGGTTTCGCCGTCTTCCCTGACCCACTCAAGGATTTCTTCGTCGCTTGACACGCTTGGTCCCGGTGAGATCTCTCCATCCGAGTATGGATCGAAAGCCGACTGACCTAAAATTTTGCGGGCGACATGGACAGCTTCAATCCACTCCCGCTTGTCTTCGTCTGTGGACAGATAATTGAACAGAATGGCGGGTGCTTGGGTGGGGTCGTTGCTCTTGATCTTGACGCTGCCACGTGCATTGGAATACATAGGGCCGATATGTACTTGGTAGCCGTGGCCACCCTCGGGTGCGGTGCCGTCATAGCGCACGGCAATGGGCAGGAAGTGGAACATCAGGTTGGGGTAGTCGACATCCTCATTGCTGCGTGCGAATCCTCCGCCCTCAAAGTGATTCGATGCGCCGGGACCTCTACGCAGGAACAGCCACGCGGCGCCGATAAAAGGTCTGCGCCAGAACGCTAAATTGGGATTGAGCGAGACTGGTTGCTTGCATGCGTGTTGAACATAAACTTCGAGATGATCCTGCAAATTTTCACCGACACCTGGAAGGTGATGTACCGTTTCCACCCCGACACTGTTGAGGTGCTCACTGTTTCCCACTCCCGAAAGCTGAAGCAGTTGTGGTGAGTTGATGGCTCCGCCACACAGAATGACTTCGTCACAGTCGAAGGCGACCCTTTTCTTTCCTCTGACGAGTGCATCAACACCTACAGCTTTCTTGCCTTCGAAACGAATTTTGGTGGCGAGGGTGCGTGTTTTCACCGTCAAATTTGTGCGATGCATCACCGGATGGAGATAGGCGCCAGCCGCAGAGAGGCGGCGCCCATTTCGCACGCTGCCATCAAATGGTGCGAAGCCTTCTTGCTGAAATCCGTTGACATCCTCGGTGAGTGGATAACCGGCTTGCTGCGCGGCACTGAAAAACGCTCCAAATAGTGGGTTTTTCACCTTGCCTTTGTTGACTTCCAGTGGGCCTGACGTGCCCCGCCACTCACTGTCACGACCCTTGGCATTTTCCATCTTTTTGAAGTAAGGCAGGCAGTGGGCGTAATCCCAGTTACTCATGCCCGGTTCCTTGGACCATTTTTCATAGTCCAATGGATTACCCCGCTGGAAGATCATTCCGTTGATGCTGCTTGAACCGCCTATTACTTTGCCTCGGCCCGCGGTCACCCGTCGATTGTTCATATGTGGTTCTGGCTCAGAGGAGTACATCCAGTCGTAGTGCTTGTTGCCAATTGGAAAGGTTAAAGCGGCAGGCATGTGAATGTAGACGTCCCACCACGAATCCATGCGTCCCGCTTCAAGCACGAGAACAGTTTTGTTGGGGTCTTCGCTCAGTCGATTTGCAAGTGCAGATCCGGCCGAGCCTCCACCAACAATGATGTAGTCGTACTTTTTATTCGCCATAAATTAGTCACCAAGTTCTGTGCGCCGACGGTTTACGTATTCCAACAGTTCCTGTTCCATAGCAGAGTCCATGGCTGGCTTTTCGTATTCCTCGATTTTCTTCTCAGCAATCTCCGCCGCGCGCACTGCCGTGTCCTTGGACCCGTTGCGCGTCCACCGTTCGAAGTTGTCTGAACTGGACAGGAATGGGCGGTAGAAGCAGTCCCGAAAGCGTTCCATTGTGTGCATGGCTCCAAGGAAGTGGCCGGCGTGGCCGACTTCCTCATGCGCACCGAATGCGAGGGCTTCGTCGTCAAAATGAATTGGAGTGAATTCATGTTGCAATGACTCAAGAATTTGGACGTCGATGACGTACTTTTCAATGCTCGAAACGAGCCCGCCTTCAAGCCACCCAGCAGTGTGCATGACGAAGTTTGTGCCCGAGAGGAATGTAGGCATCATGGTCATCATGGATTCATAGGCTGATTGTGCATCGGGTACCTGTGATGAGTTCAGTCCGCCGCCGCCACGGAATGGCAACTTAAAGTGCCGGGCAATTTGACCGGTGGCAAGTAATCCAATGCCGGATTCAGGGGTTCCAAACTGGGGTGAGCCCGACTGCATATCAATATTAGAAAGGAACGAACCAAATACAACAGGCGTTCCAGGTCGCACTAATTGGGCGAGTGCGATACCCGTGAGTGCCTCAGCGATTTGCTGTGCGAGTGCTGAGGGGATAGAGACGGGTGACATGGCGCCCATGAGTAGAAACGGTGTGCAAATAACGGGCTGCCCTGCGCGCGCATATTCCATGAGGGAATCGAGCATGCGGTCGTCCCACCGAAGCGGAGAGTTGCAATTGATCAAGTTGATGCAGAAGGGGGTCTCTTCAATCGCTGCTCGACCTCCGAACACGATTTCACCCATTGCGAGCGTATCTTTTGCGTTAATTTCACTGACCACGTTGCCCATGACGATTTTGTCGGTCAAAGTAAAGGCAGCAAAGAGCATGTCTAGGTGTCGAGAATCTAGGGCAGCATCGCCTGGCTCGACCACTACACCACCAACGCTGTCCATAGCCTTGAATGACTGCGCAAGTTTGGCAAAGTCGCGGAAGTCATCCATGGAACCCTCACGGCGGACATCACCGCGGCGGAAAAACGGCGGACCGTAAACACTTGAGAACACCATGTTGTCCCCACCGATAATGACGTCATTGGCATGGTTGCGAGCTTGAATGTTGAATTGGCTAGGAGCTTTAGCCACCTGTTCGAGCACGAATTCAGGGTCAAAGAAAACTTTTTCGCCGTCAACGCGTTGACCAGCCGCCTTGAACATTTCAACGGCTTCGGGCTTGGCAAACTCAATGCCCAGTTCGCTGACGATCCGGCGCCAGCCTCGATCGAGGGTGGCCATGGCCTCTGGCGAGAGGATCTCGTAACGCGGCATCGAGTTGGTGAACATCGGACTCCTTGGACGACGGTGGGATCTAGCTTTAGGTTCGAGCTTTAGGTTCGAAGTATGAATTTGTGGGGTAACTATTTTTCACAATGCTCTTGCGCCTGAGCAGATTCGAGATCTAGACTCAGTTATGGAACAACTGTTTCATAATGTGGATCATTTGTGTACCGATTTCGAAAATTTTCTTTGCAGAGGTATCTAAAGGGGTATCTAAGAGGAGGCGAGGATGGCCAGTCCCACCGGGACCCAAGCGGTTGACCGCGCTTTAAGCCTGCTGACCATGGTTATGGAGTCTCCGCGGGCGATTTCCTTTGGCGACCTCCAGGAAATGAGTGGGCTGGCCAAAAGCACCCTTTCGCGGTTGCTTTCCAGTCTGGAAAATTCCGGACTTATTAGTCGGAACTCACAGGGTGCCATCCGAGCAGGATCATCCTTGACCCGATTTGCCTATTCACACCTGCCCAATGAAGAACTCATTGACTTTGCGGGCCCGAGCATGGATGCCTTGGGTCAGGCAACGGGGGAAACCATCAATCTCGCTGTCCTCGTGGGGGATGAAGTTGAGCAAATCAGCCAGGTTGATTGCACTTTTCATATTGGTGGCGTGAATTGGGGTGTGTCCCGCGTACCGCTTCACTGCTCGGCACTGGGCAAAATTTTCCTGGCGTACGGTGCAACGCTCCCGGAGGGTCGCTTAGCACGCTTGACTCCACGGTCAATCACAAATCGAAAGGTCCTTGAGGCTGAACTCGAAGAGACGCGCACCCGCGGTTGGTCACTAGCAGATTCCGAACTGGAGGTGGGCTTGATCGCTATCGCGGCACCAATTTTCATTGAGACGGGCGAGATAATTGGCGCACTTTCGATTTCGGGTCCAACAATGCGCATGACTCGTGAAGTGAGCATGGAGTACGCGGATTTATTGCTCGAGCAGGCTGCTTTGGTGTCCGAAAAATTTGGTTATCTCATGGTGCCGAATGGCAAATTTCCAGCAACACCGGATCAAGTTATTGATCACAACGCAATGAATCACAACGCAACGAATAATCCATTAGTTAGTCAACAATCCCCTGCTCCCCAGCCGGAGCAGGATCGCAGAAGGGTTGGTGCCGCATGACACCAGACGACGTCCTCAAGGGTCTCTACGACGAAACAATGGTGGGCAATGCGCCAGCCGTTTTGGAGTTGACCAATAAGGGTCTTGAAATCGGCATGACTCCCGAGACAATTCTTTTCGACGCACTGATTCCGTCACTGGAGGAAGTGGGTGCTCGCTTTGAGCGCGGAGACTACTTTGTGCCAGAGATGCTCATTGCTGGTCGGGCAATGTCAGGGGCGCTCGATGTCTTGCGTCCCCTGCTTGCTCAGACCGGTGTGGAGAGCGTTGGGACATTCTTGATGGGAACGGTTAAAGGCGATGTTCATGACATCGGCAAAAATCTGGTCAACATCATGCTGGAAGGCGCAGGTTTCCAAGTTATTGACATTGGCGTTCAGGTCCCACCAGAAAAATTCATTGCAGCCATTGAGGAGCACAATCCAGACATCGTTGGCATGTCAGCATTCCTCACCACAACGATGCCTATGTTCAAAGCTAATATCAACGCCATTGAGAAAGCTGGGTTGCGCGACAAAGTAATCATTATGGTTGGTGGAGCACCGGTCACCCAGGAGTATGCGGATGTGTGCGGCGCTGACGGGTACGCCGCTGATGCGGCAACTGCTGTCCGTCGGGCCAAGGAACTTATCGCAACGAAGCGTGCTGGTTAATTCCTGTGCGAAAGTTGTTGCCCATGGTGGAGCACGCCATGAAAAAGCCCATTTGGGATTGCCGCATGTGCGGTCAATGTGTGCTGCATTCCACGGGGATGACCTGTCCCATGACCTGTCCCAAAACTTTGCGCAACGGCCCATGTGGCGGTGTGCGAGAGAACGGCAACTGCGAAGTCATCCCTGAAATGCAGTGCGTGTGGGTGAAGGCAAATGATCGCGCGGAGAATATGCCGCTTCTGCCCAAGTCATGGCGAGAGGAAATAAGCCACTTGCGCCCGCCGGTTAATAACGCACTGAAGGGTGACTCCTCGTGGCTCAATTTGGTCAACGGCAAAGACCGTGAAACACCTGACGGTTGGATCGGCATCGAGCACAAGGAAGCGCATTGATGTCCTTCGATTCCCTTGTGAAAAATAGGGCTAGGCCAATCGTGACGGCTGAGTTCCCCTCCATTAATGGGGGAACCCTGGACCAGGTAGCACGCGAATGGGAGCGGCTAGGCCCACTCGTTGATGCGGTTAACGTGACAGACAACCCCGCAGCTCATGCACACTCTTCGAATGTCTCGGTTGCAATTGCCCTTCAAAACCTTGGCGCTGATGTGATCATGCAGGTTGTTTGCCGGGACAAGAACAGGCTCGCAATACAGGCAGACATTGTGGGTGCGGCTATGCATGGCGTGCGGACTATTTGCGCGCTGACGGGTGACGATGTCACCGCGGGAGATGAACCAGAAGCGCGCAGGGTTTTTGATCTAGACGGACCGCAACTCATCTCTGTGGCCACGGGACTTTCACAGGGAACGTTTCTTTCCGGCCGCAAAGTCACTGATCACAAAGAACTTCTTGTGGGTGGTGTTGAAAATCCATTTGCACCCCCAATGCAGACACGAATAAAGCGTGCGCGAATGAAAGTGGATGCAGGCGCTAAATTTTTGCAACTTCAGATTGGTTATCAACCTGAAATGCTCGAAGAATTTATGGCAGGCATTGTGGCCAACGGCGTAACTCAAGATGCCGCAATCATTCCCACGGTTATTTTGACCAAAAATTCACGTGCGTTGAATTTTATGAATGACAAAGTTGCAGGGATTGTCGTCCCTCAAAATGTCATTGATCGGGTCGCGGAATCCGAAGATCAACCCGAGGCGTCATATCAACTGGTAAGGGATTCGGTGGAGCATGCGCTCTCTTTGCCAGGAGTGGCGGGAATTCACATCACAGATTTTCGGCACGACGACACCGTTGCTCGACTTGTATCCGATTTTAATTTAGGTCCACAACACAACTAGCCCACCTAGCAAAAGGAAGCAATCCATGCACACAACAGTGAGTTCAGCGACAAAGACGGTAACCATTGGACCGGATCAGCCCTTTTGCATTATTGGTGAGCGTATTAACCCGACGGGCCGCAAAATTTTCCAAGAACAACTGCGCGCAGGGGACATGAGTGCAGTTGAGAAAGATGTTTTGGATCAGGTAGCAATGGGCGCGACCATGCTCGACGTAAACATGGGGGCGCCATTGGTTGATGAAGCTGAATTGCTGGCCAAAGCCGTAACCATGATTCAAGAGCTCACCGACTTGCCGTTGTGTATTGATTCATCTGTCGTCGAGGCCCTAGAGGCAGGGCTGGATGCCTATAAAGGCAAGGCCTTGGTCAACTCCATCACCGCTGAGGATGAGCGCATGGAATTGATTTTGCCGCTGGTCAAGAAGCATGGAGCGGCCATCATCGCCTTGCCAAACGATGAATTCGAGATCCCTGAAGAACCAGAGCGTCGGCTTGAGCTGACCAAGTACATTGTTGAACAGGCAACCGGAAAATACGGGATACCTATCGAGGACATCGTTATTGATCCACTCGCCATGCCCATTGGTGCCGACTCTCAAATGGTTGTTCGGACTCTGAAGACAATCGAACTCATCCGCGACACATTTGATTTGAATATGACCCTGGGTGCATCCAATGTCTCATTCGGAATGCCAGACCGTCACGCCCTCAACGCGGTATTCATCCCCATGGCAATGAAAGCGGGCCTGACCAGCGCAATCATGGATGCCCGAACGGAAAAGATCGTGACTGCCGTTCGCGCCGCCGATTTGATGATGGGCAATGACGAGTGGGGTGCTTCTTGGATCGCGTTACATCGTGCCAAAGAAGCGGCCAAAGCGTAAATAGTGCATTCTTCCGCTATGGAGCAATCACCTGACCTGGATTTCGATTCAGGCACCCTGATTGCTGATCCCGGCCCCGAGGTGCCGCACCCCGATGAACCAAGCACTGATGAGCCAACCCGCATCGGAATTGCTTTTGAGCCCAGTGGCAAAACGGTTCGTGTCCCATTGGGTGTCACCGTGTTTGACGTGGCAAGTTGGAATGCCATTGCGGTGGACTCCACCTGTGGCGGTCACGGAACCTGCCGCAAGTGCCGGGTTCAGATTCTCGAGGGCGAAATGCCTAGTGGGTCAGCTGATGCACGAGCCTTCACTGAGGAGGAGTTAGAGCAAGGCTGGCGCCTCGCATGTCAGGCCTGTGCTTTCAATGACCTCAAGGTGCATGTCCCTGAACTCACCACGCGACCTAAAGCCTCAACGGTCGGAGTGGGCCGCCAGGTAATTCATCGGCCAACTCTGCTCAAGCGATACTTGCAGCTGCCCGAACCAGATCTGGTTGATCAACGTCCTGATCTTCGACGCGTCCTTGACGGCATCACAGACATGACCACAAATGTGGACCCCATGTTGCTACGAACACTTCCAACAGTCTTGCGCAAAGCGAACTTTGAGGTAACTGCCGTAGTGGTTGATGACATGCTCGTTGCGGTCGAGTCAGGCGACACGACGGACAAGTTATATGGCATTGCATTTGACCTCGGAACTACAACGGTCGTTGCCACTCTATTGGATCTTTCTAATGGAATGCCGCTTGCTGTTTCTTCCATGTTGAACATGCAGCAGCAATTTGGTGCTGACGTCATCAGTCGAATCAGTGCAACAATGCTCGATCCCAATAAACTTTTTGATCTGCAGCGTTTGGCTCACGAAACTTTGGATCAACTCACGGGTGAGGTGTGCCAAGAAGCTGGAATTGAACGCGTTGATGTCTATCAAGTAGCTCTCGCAGGTAATGCGACCATGGTGCAAATCGCTTTAGGCATTGACCCAGAACCCCTTGGTGTTGCTCCATTTATTCTTGCGGCCGAGGACTATCCTGATGTGCGCGCAATGGAGTTGGGCGTCAACATCAATCCGCGAGCTCGTGCAACATTGTTCCCCGCGCTTGGCGCATATGTCGGTGGCGACATTGTTTCTGGCGCTCTGGCCTCCGGTATGGATCGCGATCAGAGGGTGCGTCTGTTCATTGATGTGGGCACCAACTGCGAAATGATTCTTGGCAATTCCGAAAAACTTTTGGCCACCGCTGCGCCTGCAGGGCCGGCATTTGAGGCTGCCTCCATAAAGTGCGGTATGCGCGCAGCACCTGGTGCGATCGAAGTTGTTGCCATTGATCTTGATGGAGTGAAGCTGGGGACAATTGATTCTGTACCAGCGGTTGGAATTTGCGGGTCGGGATTGGTTGATGCAGTCGCTGAACTTGTAAAAGTCGGGTTACTCGATGGGTCTGGTCGCTATGTCAGCGATGAGATCGCACAGAGCGTCAGTCCGGCTCTTGCCCAACGACTTGTCATGCGCGGTCAGGAACGAATTTTCATGTTGACCGAGCCCGGCGAGCAGGAGGTGTTCCTGTCTCAGCGCGATGTGCGCGAACTTCAATTTGCCAAGGCTGCCATCTCAACAGGTTGGGCCATTTTGCTCGAGGAGTACGGCATCGAGCAAAAGGATGTGCAACAGGTGCTCCTGGCAGGTTCATTTGGCAGTTACCTATCGGCCAAGAGTGCAAAGGCAATTGGTCTGGTACCCGATATTGCTACAACGCGAATCCTTAGCGCTGGAAATGTCGCTGGTGAGGGAGCGAAAATGGTGCTCCTGTCGGGTTCTGAACGCAATGGGGCTAAATCGCTCATGAATTTGGTGCGCTACGTCGAACTATCTGACCGCGAAGACTTCAATGACCGCTTTGTGGGAGAACTCGCTTTTCCTGGGTAATTCGCACCTAAAGCCCAAAATGGGCAAAGGGGTTGCGCAGACTTATATATAACTGATATATCTATCCCGTGACTTTGACACAGGAGGCTTATGAGGGGCTTCGCACCCTGATATGCACGGGGGAGTTGGCTCCTGGCGATGTTGTCTCGGAGCCTGCCTTGCAGGAATCTCTGGGGCTTGGGCGCACTCCCATTCGTGAGGCGATCCGCATGCTCGCGGCTGAACACCTCATTGAGATTTTCCCTCGCCGGGGGATGTTCGTAGCTGGAGTGGACCCCCGAAATTTGCGGGCCATGAGCGAGGTTCGGGCAATCTTGGAGCCCATGGCGGCGCGTCTTGCTGCGGAGCGCAGGACAAGCGAAGACCTTATGAATCTGCGAACCGCTCGTAATGAACTTGAGGTGTTGGAGAACAGCAACTTGAGTGATCAGGAGCGTGCATTGATTGATCTGGATTCACGCATTCATCACTACATTTACCAAGCAACAAAGAATACGTACCTTGCCGCAGATCTTGATCGCTATTACATGCACTCACTTCGAATTTGGAATCTCGGATTGGGACGCATTGGACATTTGCGCCAAGCGGTGCTCGAACACAAGGAATTGGTCGAGGCCGTCATAGAAGGTGACAGTGACCAAGCGTTTAACGTGATGAACAAGCATGTTTGTGAGTTCGAAGCCGAAATGGCACAAGCAATATAAAAAAATCGTCTGCACAGAATGCAGAACATTATGAAAGGGAAACACATGAGTGATCTGCCTAGCTCCGCCAAGGCTGTAATTATTGGAGCAGGAATCGTGGGCAACTCCGTTGCCTTCCATCTCGCCGACCTCGGCTGGCGCGATCTTGTGCAAGTTGACAAGGGACCGCTACCCAACCCGGGCGGTTCGACAGGTCACGCATCAAACTTTATTTTCCCCACGGACCACGGCAAGGAAATCACCCAACTCACCGCAGACAGCGTGCGCCAATACAGGGAAATGGGTGTCTTCACCGAATGTGGCGGCATTGAAGTGGCTCGTACACCCGAGCGCGTTCAAGAATTGCATCGTCGGATGGCTTCTGCAAAATCATTTGAAATCGAGGACACAGAAATCATCACACCGGCACGTGTGAAGGAACTTGTTCCATTCATTGACGAGTCTGTAATTCTCGCAGGCTTTTACACTCCAAGCGTTGGCGTTGTTGACTCGCTCAGGGCGGGCACGATCATGCGCGAAAAGGCAATGGCGCTCAATGCGTTAACGGTCTCCGCAAACACCGAAGTCCTCGACATTGAAGTCACCAACGGCAAGGTCAGCGGTGTGGTCACGGACAAAGGCACTATCAAGACCGAATGCGTCGTTATCGCCTGCGGTTGCTGGAGTCCCAAGATCGCCGCAATGGCAGGGGCATCCATTCCGCTGACACCAGCGGTTCACCAGATGAAGGACATTGGCCCAGTTCCTGAATTCGCCGATGCCAAGGGTGATATTGAGTACCCCATTGTTCGCGACATGGACACAAACATGTACGAGCGTCAGCATGGAACAGGACTTGAGGTTGGGTCCTACGCTCACCGACCGATCCTGCACGACGTTGATGAAATTCCTTCCAATGCCGAAGCGGCCCTTTCACCAACCGAGATGCCGTTCACCCAAAAAGACTTTGATCTGCAGGATGAGCATTCCTATGAACTCATGCCCCAGATCATTGGTAACGAGAGCGTTGGTCAGAAGTACGCCATCAATGGCTTGCTCTCATTGACACCTGATGGCATGCCCATTCTGGGTGAGACCCCCGAGGTCAAAGGCCTGTGGTCAGCCGCTGCAGTCTGGATCAAAGAGGGGCCGGGCGTTGGGCGCATGATGGCCCAGTGGATGGTTCTCGGTGAGCCAGAGATCGATCTGCACCAATCAAATGTTGCACGCTTCTATGACCACCACAAGACCAGCACACACATTCGTGCGAGAACATCTGAAGGTTTCAACAAGACCTACGGAATCGTGCATCCTGCGGAGCAGTGGGACAGCAACCGCAATGTTCGCCTTTCGCCCTACTACGAGCGCGAAAAGGCCCTGGGTGCAGTCTTCTATGAAGGAGTTGGCTGGGAACGTCCATTCTGGTACGAGGTAAATGCTCCGTTGGTCGAGAAATTCGGTGATGCTGTTATGCCTCGCACTGCAGAGTGGGAGTCACGTTGGTGGTCACCGATCATCAACGCAGAACACTTGCAAATGCGCGAAACTGCTGGTCTCGTTGATCTCTCTGCGTTCGCTATTTTCGATGTCACAGGTCCTTCGGCACTCGACGTTGTACAGAGGGCGGCATTGCGTCAAATGGACGTGGCCGTTGGCAAGGTTATTTACACGCCGGTATTGAAGCCCAATGGTGGCTACCAGTCCGACCTCACCATCATGCGCCTTGGCCACGACCACTTCCGCGTGGTGACAGGTGGAGCGCACGGCATGGCGGATCTCAAGTGGTTCCGTGATCACTTGCCAGCAGATGGCACCGCATCCGTCTCAGACCTGACGTCCGCGATGTCAACAATTGGAATCTGGGGGCCCAATGCCCGAAAGATCATGGAAAAAATCACCAGTGCGGACATGTCGCATGAAGGATTCCCATTCGGTACCTGCAGAATCATTGAGATTGGAACGCAGCGCGTGCTTGCATCGAGAATCTCTTATGTCGGTGACCTGGGCTGGGAGCTCTACATTCCCGCAGAGCAGGGCGCGAAACTCTGGGATGCCGTGTGGGATGCAGGGCAAGAATTCGGTTTGATCCCGGTCGGCATTGGGGTCTACGGCACAACAGGTCGTTTGGAAAAGGGATACCGCGCTTATGGCGCTGAACTTGATTCCGAGTACACCGTGCTGGAGGCAGGCATGGCTATGAAGAAGGTCAAAGACCAAGACTTCACGGGTAAAGCAGCGCACTTGCGACATCGCGATGAACCTGTGGTTGCGCACATGTGCGGTCTGACCATAACTGATCACGCCAGCTCAACAGGTGAGAAGCGCTACCCACTTGGTGGAGAACCCATTCTTACCAAGGATGGCCAACCCATCACCGATGCGAAGGGTCGCCGTTCATTTGCCACAAGTGCTGGCAGCGCGCCATCACTGGGCAAGCACATCATCATGGCCTACTTGCCCCCGGAGTATGCCGTCGAAGGGACTGAACTGCTCGTGGAATACATGGGCGAGCACTACCCGGTTGTTGTGGAGCGGACTGGCATCGCGGGTCTCTTCGACCCAACAAATGAACGGATCATGGCGTAATGGACATTGCTGTATGCATCAAACGAGTGCCGCTTCTTGGCAGTGCAATTGTGCTCACCGCAGACAACATGGCCATTGACACCTCAAAAGTCGGCTTTGGTCTGAGTCCGCATGAAGAATGCGCGGTTGAAGCGGCCGTGAAGTTGGTAGAAGAAAACGGTGGCTCTGTCACGCTCATCAACATTGGACACATTGATGGTGAAGAACAGATCCGGGAGCAAATGGCCATTGGCGCTGATCGTGCGATTTTGATTGACACCAATGGAGCGGAGCCTGATCCTCAGGCGGCGGCAACGGCGCTGGCCGACGCAATTAGTTCCGATGACACCAACTTTGATTTGGTGCTCATGGGTTCCGAGAGTGCGGATTACGGCGGCTCGCAAACGGGTATCCGTGTTGCTCACAAACTCGGCCTACCTGTTGTGACATCCGTCAAGGGGCTCAAGATTGATAGCGGCATAGCCACGTGCGAGCGCGCAGTCGGTTCAACCCGAGAGGTTTACACCGTCCCGCTTCCCGCAGTGATAACCGTGAAAGACGGTCTCAACATTCCACGTTATGCATCAGTACCAGGACGCATGAAAGCACGCAAAAAGCCCGTTGACATTAAACAGGTTTCATTTGCTGGTTCACGCATTACTACAAAGCAGTTGGTCGTTCCTGTTCAAGAGGCAAAGGGAGCAACAAACCTCGGCACAGGTGCCGAGGCAGCAGATGCCCTCGTTGAAGTCATGAAGCAGATCGGAGTTTTGTCATGATCCTGGTGTACGCAGAACATGATCGTGGAGAGCTCGACCCAGTAACTCTGCAAGCAATCTCAGCGGCCAAGGCGCTGGATGCTGATGTGCAAGCTGTAGTTGTCGGCCACGGCGCCAAGGACGTTGCGGCCGAACTCGCTGCGTTTGGTGCCGTGAGCGTTCACGTGGGCAATCACCCCGAACTGCTCGACTTCACTCCACGCGCACATGCGCGTGCTGTCAATGCACTCGTGACGGCCAATTCACCCCGTGCGGTGATTGCGGGTGGAACACCACGCGGAAATGAAGTACTCGGTCACTTGGCAGCAATGCGCGATGAACCATTCGCGAGCGAGTGTGTCTCCATTGAACTCGCCAGTGGAGATACCGCAGAAATCGTGCGTGCCCGCTGGGGGGGAAACCTGCTCGATGAGGCCACCGTGACATCAAGTCTGTTGATAGCAACGGTTCAGGCCCATGCTTTTGCCGCGACTTCCGCTGATGCCCCACTTTCGGTGAGCGAATTCGATGTTGAATTAGCCGACGGTGACGTTCTGGTTCGTGTCGAGGATCGTGTGGGTTCATCTGCAGGTGGAGTTGGCTTGGCTGAGGCCAAGGTTGTTGTTTCCGGCGGGCGTGGCATGGATGGCCCTGACGCATTTGTCATGTTGGAGGAAATCGCGGGTGTCATTGGTGGTGCGGTCGGTTGCTCCCGCGTGGTTACCAGCGCGGGCTGGCGGCCGCATGCGGAACAGGTGGGTCAGACAGGAACGAAAGTGGCTCCAGACCTTTACCTTGCTTGCGGCATCAGTGGTGCAACACAGCACATTGCAGGTTGCAAGTCTGCAAAAACGCTTATTGCGATTAATACCGATTCGCAGGCTCCCATCATGGGATTCGCGGACTACATGGTGGTGGACAATGTTCATACATTCCTCCCACTCTTTATTGAAAAATTAAAAGCCGCATCCAATTAGCGATCATCGCAGGGGAATGGAAAATTAAATGCCAAGTGATATCGACATCGCGCAAGCAGCAACTCTGCGACCTATCACAGAGATTGCAGCCGAGCTCAATATTCCTGAGACCGCTGTTGAACCATACGGTCGAACAAAGGCCAAAATTGATCTCGGTTGGTTAGCCACATTGCCAGAGCGTCAAAGCGCGCGGTTGGTGTTAGTCACGGCAATCAGTCCAACACCTCCTGGTGAAGGCAAGACAACGACCACCGTTGGATTGGGCGATGGTCTGCGCAAGATTGGCAAGAACACCATGGTGTGCCTGCGGGAACCATCATTGGGCCCGGTCTTTGGCATGAAAGGTGGGGCAGCAGGCGGTGGTTACGCACAGGTCGTACCAATGGAAGACATCAACCTTCATTTCACAGGTGATTTCAATGCAATCGGGTTAGCCAACAACCTTCTTGCGGCATTGATTGACAACCACATTCATCATGGGAATGCACTTGGTATCGATGTGCGCAGAATCACTTGGAAGCGCGTGCTTGACATGAACGATCGAGCATTGCGGGATATCACCGTGGGCTTGGGCGGTCCAGGAAATGGTTTTCCGCGTCAGGACGGCTTTGACATCGTCGTTGCGTCCGAGATTATGGCAATCTTCTGCTTGGCAACAGATGAAGAAGATCTTCGCGAGCGCATTGGGCGAATAGTGGTGGGATACACCAGGGACAAAGAACCAGTGACGGCAAGCCAACTCAATGCCCAAGGCGCCATGACCGTGCTGCTCAAAAATGCACTCGCACCGAATCTTGTTCAGACCCTGGAAGGAACACCTGCGTTTGTGCATGGTGGTCCATTTGCCAACATCGCACATGGTTGCAACACGGTAATTGCAACCACGAATGCCTTGAAACTGGCAGATTATGTTGTTACGGAGGCAGGATTTGGCGCGGACCTTGGTGCCGAGAAGTTCATTGACATCAAGTGCAGGGCCGCAGGAATTCATCCATCTGCCGCCGTCATAGTAGCCACCGTTCGAGCTTTGAAATTTCATGGAGGTGCGGATCCTAAGAATCTCAGTGAAGAGAATCTTGAGGCGCTTGAGTTGGGATTCTCCAACTTGGACCGACACCTAGAGAATATTCGCAACAACTATGGCCTACCGGTCGTTGTTTCAATCAATCATTTCACGGCGGACACCCAGGCAGAAATTGATCTTCTGACCAATCATGTTGAGGCAATGGGTATTCCCATTGTTGTCTCAATGCATTGGGCTCAGGGTGGCGCGGGAGCGACCGAGTTAGCCGAAGTTGTTGCGGGTCTTTGCGATTCGGATTCCAGGCCTGCAACGCAACCACACGAGTCATTTGTTTATGAGGATAAGTTAACGCTCCTGGAGAAAATCTCGGCCATCGCAACCACAATTTATGGAGCAAGTGAAGTGACTGCGGACGCAAAGGTGCGAACTCAGCTCAAAGAGCTCCAGGAGCTCTACGGAGATTTCCCTGTGTGTATTGCAAAGACGCAATACTCATTTTCAACCGATCCAGTGCTCAAGGGCGCACCCAGCGGGCATAGCCTCAATATCCGCGAAGTTCGACTTTCGGCGGGTGCGGGCTTTATCGTCGCAGTGTGTGGCGACATCATGACCATGCCGGGGCTCCCCAAAGTGCCGTCTAGTGAGCGCATTGACCTCGTCGATGGAGCGATTGTGGGATTGTTTTAAACCATGTCGCAAACAACGCGCCCCTTCACCACTCTCCGCTGGGAGAGTGAGAAGGACGGCGCACGTGCAGTACGCGCCGATCGGATCGATCGCGTTGTTGTTGAAGCACCACTAACAATTACATTAGGGGAGCAAGTGTTGGCAACCACAATGCGCACTCCTGGGCATGACCTTGATCTTGCGGCGGGTTGGCTAGTAAGCGAGGCGGGCTTACAAATCCCGGACCAGATCACAACCATGCGGGCATTTGCAGGGTCATCGCGATTGCGGGCCGTTGGAACAGATCATGAAGTTGACTCTGACGACATTGTGAATCCAGAGATTGACACCGTTCGAGTGACGCTAGCCGAGAATGTCATCCCACCGAGGCCACGTGCTTACATCACTTCCTCTTCGTGTGGTGTGTGCAGTGCAGATGTCCTCGATAAGTTCACTCCACCTTCGGCTCCGTTGCATGGACCGAAATGGAAGTTCGACCCACGTCAGGCGTCACAGATGGTCGAACAAATGCGCTCGCGTCAAAAAATGTTCGATATGACCGGCGCGCTTCATGCAGCGGCGCTGGTTGGTCCGGGTAATGAAGTTCTTTTTGTCCGGGAGGATGTCGGTCGACACAACGCAGTGGACAAAGTTATTGGCCATGCATTAACAAGCGGTTTGCTGCCATTGACAGATCATGTCCTCGTGGTCAGTGGTCGAGTTTCCTACGAAATAGTGGCCAAGGCGTTAACCGCATGCATTGGCGCGATTGTTGCTGTTTCGGGTCCAACAAGTTTGGCGGTAGAATTGGCTCGGGATCACGATCAATTACTCATCGGTTTTGCCCGCGAAGGTCGCATGAATGTCTACAGTGGTCAGGAGTGGGTGGCGTAATGGCCAAGAAGAGGCATGAAGAGGTTGTCCTTCCTGAAGGGGAGTTCGATCAGGAAATAACAATCTTGATAGGTCAACTGTCGCAGGAACCCGGTTCTCTTTTGCGTTGCTTGCAAAGAATCCAAGAACATTTTGGTTATGTACCCGAGTCTGGGATTCCGGTGATCGCGCGACTCTGCAATGTTTCGAAAGCTGAAACCTTTGGCGTCCTGACGTACTACTCGGATCTTGTTACTGAGCCGCCTGCCCAAGTTACTGTCCGCTTATGTGCAGCGGAGGCCTGCCAAGCTGTTGGCTCACGGGAATTGGAAAGCGAGTGGGAAAGCCTATGCGCTGGTGAATTAGTAGGTGAGAGTGTGGCCACGAAAGAAGTCTTTTGTCTGGGGAATTGCGCACTAGGACCTGCCGCGATGGTCAATAGTGAACTCCTTGGGCGTGCCACAGCACGCAAAATTGAATCGCTTGTTTCCAGCATTGTTGGCGGATCATGAAAATATTTGTCCCACGCGATAGTGCCGCAGTTTCTATTGGAGCGGACCGGGTCGCGGCGGCGTTGCAGCAGGCGCACCCTCATGCGGTCATTGTGCGCAATGGCTCACGAGGAATGCTCTGGCTCGAGCCACTCGTTGAGATTGAGGTTGATGGAATTCGTCATGCTTTCGGGTCGGTCCAACCAGAGGATGTCGACGCACTAAACCTGTCGGGAGACTTTGCTTCGTCCCCTTCCTATCTTGGAATAACACATGAGTTGCCATGGTTAAAGAGCCAACAGCGGTGGACCTTTGAGCGCGTGGGAATCATTGATCCAACTTCGAGCGAGGATTTTCTTGCCCACGGGGGCCTCAGCGGTTTGAAAACCGCATTCGCGATTGGGCCTGAGGCAACCATCACTCAGGTGACCGAGTCAGGTCTTCGGGGCCGAGGAGGGGCGGGGTTCCCCACGGGCATTAAGTGGAGAACTGTGGCTGACGCTCAGGCAGCAGCGCATTCGGGGGATCCGCTGGGCTCGCAAGTGCATAAATACGTGTGCGTGAATGCCGATGAAGGCGACAGTGGAACCTTTGCTGACCGCATGTTGATGGAAGGGGATCCGTTCACCCTCCTCGAAGGAATGATCATTGCTGGATTCGCGGTTGGGGCTGATACGGGATACATATATATAAGGAGTGAGTACCCCGCTGCCATCTATTCCATGCAGCAGGCGATTGACTCGGCTCGTGCACTGGGCTGGCTCGGTCAATCAGTACTTGATTCAGACTTCTCCTTCGATGTGCATGTCAGGGTCGGGGCCGGCTCCTATGTCTGTGGTGAAGAAACCGCCATGTTGGACAGCTTGGAAGGCAAGCGCGGGATGGTTCGACCGAAGCCACCGCTTCCAGCACTCGAAGGACTTTTTGGGGTTCCCACTGTCATTAACAATGTCATTTCAATTGGTAGTGTTCCAGCAATTCTGGCCAGGGGGGCAGGTGCTTACGCTGAATTGGGCACCGGTCGATCGCGGGGTACTTCCGTCTTCCAGCTTGCAGGAAATATTGCCCAGGGGGGAATTGTTGAAACAGGGTTCGGCATCACATTGCGCGAACTCATTGACGGTTACGGCGCATCCACTCTCTCGGGTCGTCCCGTTCGAGCCGTTCAGGTGGGTGGCCCACTCGGGTCATATCTCAATGAAGCCGAACTCGATACTCCGGCGGATTACGAATCGCTTCTGGAGATTGGTGGCATGTTGGGTCACGGTGGAATAGTCGTTTTTGACGATACTGTCGATATGTCTCGCCAAGCAAAGTTCGCCATGGAATTTTGTGCGGAAGAATCCTGTGGCAAATGCACGCCGTGCAGAATTGGGTCAACGCGTGGGGTTGAAGTCATAGATCTGATCATTAATGGGCACGATAAGGCAGGCAATATTGAATTATTGGAAGATCTATGTGAAGTTATGAGGGATGGATCTTTGTGCGCAATGGGTGGGCTGACTCCACTGCCTGTCTTGAGTGCACTCCACAAATTTGAATCAGACTTTGAGCCAGCAGGGAAGGAACGCGCATGAGTATCACCACTCCCGACCTAGGCACGCCCGAGGTTGATTCCCAGGAGACCTTGCAGGTCACCATCGATGGTCAACAGGTAGAGATCCCATCAGGGATATCTGTCATGCGCGCCGCCGCTCTCGCGGGCAAGAGTGTTCCCAAGCTCTGTGCGACCGATTCCCTCGACCCATTCGGCTCGTGCCGTCTATGTCTGGTTGAAATTGATGGACGCAAGGGCACTCCTGCATCCTGCACTACACCCTGTGAGCAGGGAATGTCTGTCACTACTCAGTCGCCACGATTAGACAAACTGCGCAAGGGCGTCATGGAGTTGTATATCTCTGACCACCCACTTGATTGCCTGACATGTCCTGCCAATGGAGACTGTGAATTGCAGGACATGGCAGGCGTTGTTGGATTGCGTGACGTCCGTTATGGCTATGAAGGTCACAATCACCTGGATGCACCAACCGATGACTCGAATCCCTATTTCTCGTTTGACGAGTCAAAGTGCATCGCCTGCAGTCGATGTGTTCGCGCGTGTGATGAAATCCAAGGAACATTTGCCCTGACAATTTCTGGGCGTGGATTTGACTCCAAGGTCTCGGCGAGTCAGGGCCTGAAGTTCATTGACAGTGAATGTGTTTCATGTGGTGCGTGTGTTCAGGCGTGCCCCACATCCACTCTGCAAGAAAAAACAGTGATAGAACTTGGCATTCCAACTCGCCAAGTAAAAACAACCTGTGCCTATTGTGGTGTTGGCTGCTCTTTCATCGCCGAACTCCGAGGCAATGAACTTGTGCGCATGGTTCCTGACAAAAACGGTGGAGCAAACGAGGGGCACTCATGTGTCAAAGGTCGATTCGCCTGGGGCTATGCCTCACATGCCGATCGCGTGACCGAGCCCATGATCCGGGATCACATCACCCATGACTGGAAAGTTGTTTCCTGGCAGGAGGCAATTGACTTTGCATCCAGAGGACTCAAAGCAATACAGGCCGAGTCCGGAATTGATGCAATTGGAGGAATTACATCGTCTCGTTGCACAAACGAGGAAGTATATGTAGTCCAGAAATTAGTTCGTGCGGGCTTCGGCAACAACAATGTTGATACTTGCGCTCGGGTTTGTCACTCACCAACAGGCTATGGCTTGAAGCAAACCTTTGGCACCAGTGCTGGAACGCAAGATTTTCAGTCAGTTGAAGAATCGGACGTTATCTTGCTCATTGGTGCAAACCCAACGGATGCGCATCCGGTATTTGCCTCGCGCATGAAGCGAGCTCTGCGCAAAGGCACGCAGCTGGTTGTTGTTGACCCGCGCAAGATCGCACTAGTTGAGACACCTCACATAAAGGCCGCACATCATTTACAACTTCGTCCGGGAACAAATGTCGCGATCGTGAACGCCATGGGCCATGTCGTGGTCACCGAGGGGTTGGTGGACAAAGGGTTCGTTGAAGACCGTTGTGACATGGTCTCCTTTAATGCGTGGCGGGACTTCATATCTTTACCGGAAAATAGCCCTGAGACGTTGCAGTCCACAACGGGCGTCAGTGCTGAGGAGATTCGTGCTGCAGCGCACCTATTTGCTTCCGCCCCTAACGCTGCTATCTATTACGGCCTCGGTGTGACAGAACATTCACAAGGTTCCACCATGGTGATGGCTATGGCAAACCTTGCCATGGCAACAGGAAATATTGGTCGAGCCGGAGTTGGTGTCAATCCGCTGCGAGGCCAAAATAACGTTCAGGGCTCATGTGACATGGGGTCTTTCCCACATGAGTTCAGTGGCTATCGACATGTGTCAGACGATTCCACCAGAGAGTTGTTTTCAAGCCTGTGGGGAACCGACATGCGCGCCGAACCGGGCTTGCGAATCCCTAACATGCTTGATGCCGCACTCTCCAAGTCATTCCGTGGAATTTATATTCAAGGTGAGGACATTGCTCAGTCGGACCCGAACACCGATCACGTAACCGCTGCACTCTCTGCCATGGATATGGTCATCGTTCAAGATCTGTTTTTGAATGAGACGGCAAAGTATGCACACGTATTCCTCCCTGGCACTTCATTCTTGGAAAAGGATGGAACTTTTACCAACGCGGAACGACGCATAAACCGTGTGCGACCCGTTATGCCTACTCAAACAGGCATGGCTGAGTGGGAAGTGACGTGCGCCTTGGCACAAGCGATGGGTTACGACATGCACTATGACAATGCAGCTCAGATCATGGACGAAATCGCTGCCGTCACACCTACTTTTGCTGGTGTTTCATTTGCCAAACTCGATGAGGTCGGCAGCGTGCAATGGCCGTGCAATGACAATGCACCAGACGGCACACCCATCATGCATGTGGAAAAATTTGTTCGTGGTGAGGGCCAATTCGTCACAACTCCTTACGTCCCGACAGATGAAAAAAGCACACGCAAGTTCCCATTACTGCTCACAACCGGACGTATCTTGAGTCAATACAACGTTGGAGCTCAAACTCGACGCACCAACAATGTCGTTTGGCATCAGGAAGATGTGCTAGATATTCATGAGTCGGATGCTCTAGAGCGCGGAATCACTGACGGTTCCTGGGTCGAGGTGTCGAGTCGAGTTGGCGCAACTCAATTGCGGGCTCGAATCACAGATCAAGTTCCAGCGGGTGTTGTTTACACGACCTTCCACTACCCCGTTAGTGGAGCGAACGTGATCACCACGGATAACTCTGATTGGGCGACCAACTGTCCTGAATATAAAGTGACCGCCGTTCAGGTGCAACCATCCAATCATGCGGTGAAAGTGTGACCAGTCACGATATAGAAGCGCTAAAGAAGATGGCTGAACAAATAGCTCGTAATATTCCTGACAGGTCTCATGTCACTCAAGCGGTGGGTGAGCACATGCGAACATTCTGGGCGCCATCCATGATCGCTGAGTTAGATGCTCATGTCGGCATGCACCCGGAAGAAGTCTCGGCGGAAGTTCGTGGCGCGTTGAAATACCTGTCCAAGAAAGAGGAGAAATGACCGAAATCCAAGTGACCTATTGGCGTGAAATCCCTTCCATGGTCGCTGCTCGCGCCGGTGAGGAAGTTGCCAAGGTGCAGTTGCCCCAACGGTTCCAAGAGGCAATCGACGAGGCAGCAATGCGATTGGGTGAGTCCAGCTCCGATGACTACCTAGCAGGCTGGACCCGCTCTCCATGGGAACCATGCGATGGAGACCCCATTGAAGCTTCACAGCAAAAGTCAGAGGCCCTAGATGGAGAGTGGGATCAAGACAGGCTCGATTCCTATCTCGATTCACTCGGCTAAGGCATTAATATTTAGATACTGCGCCCGTGTTTGGGGGGCATTTTCACAGGTAGGGTACGCACATGGATAGGTCGGCGAGCGCAGGAATTATCGGGGCAGCATTTGCCATTGGTAGGTCCTTTCAACCAAATCTTTTGACACGGGGTTCCACAGATCAAGCCATCATCACGGGTACCTCCTCGGGCATCGCCTACCAAATTTTCAGCGCCGCAGACTCATTGTTAGCCGCTACAGCATCGCGCCTTGGACGGACCGATGAGCCATCTGCCACGTCACGACTTGTAGTTGCCGGGGCATCAGCGGCGGCTGGATTGGGAACTGCATACGCGCTCAAGTGGCGTGAGCATGAGCCAGACATTCGAGCTATTGGTCGACTTGTGGCGCATGGAATGGTGGTGACCGCAGGTGCCAGCGCATTGGCAACTGCAACCAATAGGAACTTCAATGCCGGACCAGGTCGCAAACAAATACTTGCCGCTGTTGTCGTGGGGGCCGCCGCTTGGGCATCAACTCAGCCGTGGAAATCTTTGCCGGGTTCGGCTACCTATGGCAATGTTGAAGGGGCGACCGAAGTTGGCGGCAAATACTTCTTCGAAGACCAGGCCCGCGAGGTAACCCCTGTGAAAGCAGCAGGCATTGGTGTTGGCGTCGCGGCTGCAACCTTGGGTCTGTCTTATGCAGAGTCGGCACTGACCAATGCACTTGCTCATGGTGCGAGCATCGTGCTGGGTGGACAATCCCAAGATCACCGTGCACTTGGCCGCATGACAAGTCTGGGTATTTTCGCTGGTGCGGGCTGGTTTGCCGTGAGTCAGGTGGACACACTCCTGAGCAAGGGCGGCGGCGGCATTGAACCTGGCCTCATGACTCCACCGTCCACACCCGAAGTCACCGGGTCTCCTGCATCGGGCTTACCGTGGAACAAGCAAACGCGAGAGGGTGCACGTTGGTTGAGCATGGCGCTCAGGCCTGAAACCATTAATAGCGTCATGCAGATTGACAACGCGATTCAACCAATTCGGGTTTATGGTTCGCTAGAAATTGCCTCGAGTGATGAGCAACGTGCTCAGGTTTTGCTCGATGAGATCGACCGCACAGATGCTTTGAACAGAAAAGCCTTTGCTTTGTTCTCACCTACTGGTTCGGGCTACGTCAATTATGTTGCCAATGAGACATTTGAATACCTCATGGGTGGCGATTGTGCTTCCGCGGCGATCCAATATTCGGTGTTGCCCTCCGCTTTGTCCCTAACTCGAGTTGATGAAGGTACCGAACAGACACGCATGGTGGTCCAAGGAATCGTTGAACGTCTCTTGGCAATGCCTGAGACCAAGCGTCCTCGCTTCTACCTCTTTGGTGAGAGCCTTGGATCTCAGGTCAGCGAAGAAATGTTCACGGGACTGGGCAATATGGGACTGCAGGGTACTGGCCTAGAGGCTGCACTGTGGATTGGAACTCCTTCAGCCACCAAGTGGCGCAAGCAGCTGTGGGGAACACGGACAATCGCTCAAGCCCCCGAGGTGGGACCGGGCAATATCTACTTGCCTCGTAATCTTAAGGACTGGAACGAACTTCCTGCCGCCGAGCAAGAAAAGATTCGCTTCTTGTTGTTGATGAATGGTGATGACCCGATTCCCAAGTTCGGCTCGCAATTGTTATGGCGCAAGCCAGATTGGCTTGGCCCGCAAAGAATTCGACCATTGGGCACGCCCATCGGGACAATGTGGGTCCCATTCACCACGTTCCTCATGACCTTCTTGGACATGATGAATGCGCTCGTGCCAACGCCCGGAACATTTGCCGAAGGTGGCCACGATTACCGCATGGTTCTGCCCAGTGCGATTAGCAAGACTTGGCGCCTGCCGGTCGACGATGCCCGCATGGAGCGTATTAATAAAGCGCTCCGTCAGCGCGAACTTGCTTGGGAGCTATACCGCGATTGGACTGCAGCCGAGGCAAAACCAGGTCAGGATATTGATAAGGCCAAAGAAAAAGTACTGGCCAACGCATCCAAGTACGTTGGTCACACTGTTGATGAAGCAGAACTGCACTCAATTGTGAATGCTGGGCTGCACCCCGTATTAGACTGAAATGATGACTCTGAATCTTCGAGCCAAATTAGTTGTTTCCGCGGGACTCGTGGGTCTAATTTCCGTCGCTGGCACGGGTGCCGCATTCGCCGACCAGAGCGTTCGAGGCGAAGGAATTGCAACCGCCAAACTGGCGCCCATCACAGAGTCCGTCATTGTTGAGATCAGGTCTGAAGGCGATGGCCCAGTGAAAGTGAAACCGGTTCTTAGAGGTGGAGGAAAGACCTTTGCCTGGGTGAATTCGGTGGGCCCTTGGGCAGGCACGGTTTTTCAGGAGCAGGAAAGCAAACCGGTAATCGCTGCAAGAGTGACCGCACCGGGACCATGGAGCATCGTGGTCAAGCCTTTGGCGCGCGCGCCGAAGGTAACAAGGGGCATTAACTCCCAAGTGATTCAGCTAAAAAAGCGAGCCAGTGGAACTCTTATTAAGAAATTCACCTTTCAGGGTCAAGGATTATTCAAGGTCTTCCCCATCTCAGCAAAAGGGATGAGTGGTTTTTCTCTGATTGACCAAGCGGGCCCCTTCACGGGCAAGGCATATTTGCCACCGGGCACCAAGTATGTGTCCGTTGTTGCAACCGGTCCTTGGCAGATGAATTAGAATCTGACTACATGAAAACGGGAAAAGTAGTACACGTTGTTCACGTACATGCTGAAGGTGAAGTGGGCGACGTCGTTGTCGGCGGAGTAGCTTCACCACCTGGTGCATCAATATGGGAACAATCGCGGTTCATTGCCAGTGACGATTCACTGCGCAAATTTCTTCTCAATGAGCCACGTGGCGGCGTATTTCGCCATTACAACCTCTTGGTTCCTCCCGTTAATCCTGCTGCTGATGCAGCTTTCATCATTATGGAGCCGGAGGACACGCCTCCCATGTCAGGATCAAACACGATGTGTGTGGCGACAGTGCTCTTGGAAACTGGCATTATTCCCATGAGCGAGCCGGTTACTGACCTAGTCCTTGAGGCGCCGGCCGGTTTGGTCACAGTACGCGCCAGTTGTGAAAATGGCAAAGTTACGTCAGTCCGACTCAATAATCTGCCAAGTTTTGTCATGCACAATCTAGTGCCACTTGAAGTTGAGGGATTGGGAGCAATCACCGTCACAACAGCATTTGGTGGAGACAGTTTTGTCATGACTGAAGCGCGTGATTTGGGCTTTGATCTCGTGCCCTCTGAGGCGCACGATCTTGCACGGATCGGCATGGACATTCGTGCCGCAGCCAATGAGCAGTTGGAATTTGTGCATCCAAACCTGCCCGTATGGAAGCATCATTCATTCACCTATTTCACTGGTCCTCGAAGCCGCAATGAAGATGATCAGTTGACCTCGACAAACGTGTGTGTGATTAACCCGGGAAAACTAGATAGGTCTCCCACTGGAACTGGTTGTAGTGCGCTTATGGCTGTTTTGCACAGCCGAGGCGAGATGCAAATCGGCGACGAGTTTATTGGCCGATCAATTATTGGTTCAGAATTTATTGGATCCATTGTTGAGCTAGTCGACCTCGCAGGTGTGGCAGCAATAGTCCCATCCATTCAGGGGCAGGCCTATATTTACGGCACAAGCCAGCTTTACGTTGACCCTGCAGATCCATGGCCCACGGGATATCGAGTTTCGGATACGTGGCCCATGTATTGAAGGACCCATTTTGGGAGGGTCTTTAGTCCCAAAAAGTGTTAAAAACTATTGAAAAACTTAGACTTTACAATCCCCTTACGCTCTCATGGCGACTCTCGAACTTTCGAGTGGGTTAATTGAAGTGACAGGAAAATAACCCTGAAAAAGTCAAAGGAGCAGACGATATGAACTCGAAATTTAAAATAAGCATCGCACTCGCCGTCACCTTGCCAATGCTGATCGCTGCTCTGGGCGCTCAAGTGGGAGCGCAGGCAGCGACAGCCAAGGTATCGGCATCGATGCTGAAGAAACTCGTCGCTGAAGAGAAGCTCGCACACGATGTTTATGTCACTCTCGGTGACGAGTACGGGATGCGGATCTTTGACAATATTTCCCGAGCCGAATCAACTCACATGAGTTCAGTACAGACGTTGCTTGCCAAATATGGAATCAAGGATCCAACCGTTGGTGACAAAGTTGGCCAATTTGATGACCCAGTACTGCAAAAGCTCTATAACGATCTGGTTGAACAAGGCATGCAGTCTCGCCAGGATGCAATTGAAGTGGGCATTGCAATCGAAGAGATGGATATCGCGGATCTCGAGAAATCCCTTGACGCAGGCCAACTCCCCGACGTTGAGAGGGTTCTTGAGCGATTGCTGTCAGGCTCGGAGCGTCATCTTTCAGCGTTTGAACGTAACTTGCGCAGCTAGTAACTGTTAAATATCTCCGCTCTCGAGTCCTTGGATGACATCCTTGGCTCGGGAGCGGATTTCTTCTATGTCGCTCAAGCGATCGAGACCTCGTAGTTGCTGGCCCATGCGATGGTTTCCTGAAAATTCCTGCCGATTCCGATCAAGAAAATCCCAATAGAGGGTTGTGAAGGGGCAGGCATCATCGCCCGTGCGCTTCTTTGGGTCATATACGCAGCCACCGCAGTAGTTGCTCATGCGCGAGATGTAAGCACCCCCTGCCGCGTAGGGCTTGGTCATCATGAGGCCGCCGTCCGCGTGGACGCCCATACCAATCACATTAGGAACCATCACCCAATCTGCTGCATCGATAAAGGAGCGGCGCATCCAGTCGAGTAGTTCCTGGGGGTTAACTCCCGTGAGCAGCGCGAGGTTGGCCAAGAGCATGAGGCGCGGAATGTGATGGGTCCATGCGCGCTTCTCGACATCAGCAACAACCGTGCTCATGCAATTCATATGTGTTGAAGTGGAATCCTCGTAGAGCGGCAGAAGTGAACGGTGCGCATTGAGCTCATTTCGCTCTCTATAGTCGTTCTCGAAAAGCCAATAGACACCATTAATGTATTCGCGCCAGCCGATTACCTGCCGAATGAAACCTTCAATGGATTGAATGGGCACACCGCCTTGTTCGTATCTTTCAACCGCTGCCGATACAACTTCGCTGGGATGCAATAAGCCGATGTTTAAGTAGGGGCTGAGCAAAGAGTGGTTGACCGTCCAGGTGTCTGTGGGCATGGCGTCCTCATATGGGCCGAAATCCGTGAGCGCATTCGTCACAAAGTGTTCCAGTTGCTTCAAGGCGCCTTGTCGCGTTGTTGCCCAAGTACCGTTGGGCATGTCACCCCACGTGGTGAATTCGTTGAGGCGATCTATTGACGCTAAGTCAATGTCATCGAATTCAAAATGCAACGGTTTCGGCCACATGTGCGGAGCCTGCCCCTTGCGGTTCTTTGGTGGAGGCAAGCGATTGTCTGCATCGAAGTTCCATTGGCCACCTTCTGGCTGGTTACCATCCATGAGCAGATCGAGCCGCTTGCGCTGCCATCGATAGAAGTACTCCATGGTTAGGGACTTGTAGCCCGATGCCCACTCGACAAAGTCATTGTGGGGTGTGAGAAACAAATCGTTGGGTAGTAGCTCTACGCCAAGGTTTAGAAGTAACTCTTTCTGTGCTCGCGAGCTGGGTGTTGTGGCCCGAAGTGCCAGGCCTGGATTCGCCCGGATGAACTGGTCAACTCCGCTGGCAAATGTGTCACTGGCAATGTAAGTGACGGTGAAACCGCGTTGCACCAATTCTTGCCGGAAATGTTGGGCTGCAGAGAGTAGGAAATAGAGTCGTTGTGCATGCCAACTCTTCGAGGTGAGCATGGAGGCGCTTTCGATGAACAACACGTGATCAGTTTGTGGGTCGGCACTCGCTAGCACCCCATGTGTGAGGCTCAATTGATCGAAGGAGATAACCACCGCATGACTCACGGGATCATCATGTACCATCAGGGGGAACTTGAACGTGCAACTATCTGATGTGCGTTATCACTTTACGTCTGTCAGGAGTTCTTTTGAGCACGTCTGCTGCCCCCCTTTCCTCTGCTGTTGTTCCCGACCCCAACCGGTGGCGCGCACTGATCGTGATCGCGATTGCTCAGTTGATGGTGGTTCTTGACGCGTCAATCGTGAACATCGCATTGCCCACAATGCAAGCTGACCTCGGCTTTGATGACGTACAGCGTCAGTGGGTCGTGACGGCTTACACCCTCGCGTTTGGTGGCCTGCTTCTGTTGGGTGGGCGCATCGCTGACTACGCCGGTCGCAAGCGAATGCTGATTGTGGGCCTACTGGGATTTGCGGGCGCTTCAGCGCTCGGTGGAATGGCCGTCAACAGTGGAATGCTTTTCGCGGCTCGTGGTTTGCAGGGAGTTTTCGCTGCGCTACTGGCACCCGCGGCGCTCAGTTTGATCTCAGTCACCTTCACCGAATCCAAAGAGCGCGCACGAGCATTTGGTGTGTACGGCGCGATCTCGGGTGCCGGCGCGGCAATTGGTCTGGTCATGGGTGGCGTTCTCACCGAATTCGTTTCCTGGCATTGGACCCTGTGGGTGAACGTTCCCATTGCAATTATTGCGGTGCTCCTCGCAATCCCATTTGTGCATGAAAGTCGTGCCCAAGGAAATACTAAGTACGACATCCCCGGCGCTGTGACCGCGACTCTCGGTCTTGTTTCTTTGGTTTACGGAATCACACAGGCTGAAGCCAATGGTTGGACCGGCCAAACAACCCTCGGCTTCATGGGTCTTGGTCTTGCGCTGCTAGCGCTGTTCATCTTCATTGAAATGCGTTCATCGCATCCACTATTGCCACTCAAGATAATTCGTAATCGCAACCGTGGTGGCGCATACCTTGCAAGTTTCTTCGTCGGTATCGGAATTTTCTCGATGTTCCTTTTCCTCACCTACTTCTTCCAAGCAGTCTTGGGTTATTCCGCCCTCAAGTCCGGGATGCTCTTCCTGCCATTCTCTGCGGGAGTCATTGTCAGTGCGGGCATTGCCAGCCAGCTGCTCCCACGTTTTGGACCGCGCTTTGTCACCTTTGGCGGATTCATACTTGCCATCTCAGGGCTTTTCTGGTTCACAAATATGGCGGCCGATACTTCTTATGTTTCTGGAATTTTGCCTCCCATGATTCTCATCAGCCTCGGAATGGGATTGATCTTTGTGCCGCTCTCGGCAACCGCGCTGTACGCGGTTGGTGACCATGACGCGGGCGTGGCATCGGCTGTGCTCAACACAAGCCAGCAAATCGGTGGCTCGGTGGGCATTGCATTCCTGAACACCATTGCGACATCTGCCACCGCGGCCTACATCGTGGCAAATCAACTTCAGGGCCCAACGCCTGATGCGCTCGTTGAAGGATTCACCGATGCTTTTGGTTGGAGCGCGATCATTTTGGTCGGCGCAGCAATCATTTGGGTGAGCCTGGTAAACATGAGCAAGAAGGACATGGCCAAGGGTGATGCAGCGAATGCTGTGCACATCTAGGCAGTGTCGATCCGTGCGTGGTGCATACTGCACTCATGAGTGAGCCGCAGTCAGATGACAAGGAAGATCTCACCGACACCGATCTGGAGGGTGTGGCTGGGGGCACCGGCGTCGGTGGAGGCTGTGAGCCCAGCACCCAAAACGCAAATGAGAACCCCATTTCCTGCGGCTAGTCACCTGCCCAACCGTGACCGTGAATTCTTGAGTCGTGGCCTAGGATTGATGGGTGAGAACTAAGTCAAGGGTTTATGCGCTGACAGGCGTATTCGCACTCCTTGGCATGGCATCGCATGTTGCAGGATCAGGTTCGGTCTCTGCGGTGGGCGCAGGATTCGTGCTTCTAGCCTCATTCATATTTGCGGTGCCCGTGGCTCACCTTCCCGCCGCGCATAGCAGGATGCCTGCATTATTTGTCGCACTCCTTGGTGGCCAGTTGCTCATGCACGTTCTCATGACCGCCGCATCCCATGGTGATTCTTCGATGCATTCGCTGTTGCCGTCCGCGGGCATGTTGACTTGGCACACTCTGGCTGCTTTCGGGGCAACTGCGGTTGTTATTTTCGCTGACTCAGCGGTAAGTGCGTGGTCTACTTTCTTCCGCACAATCTTTGCTTCGATCATTTTTATTTTTAAATCTCCATCGAATCAGTTGTGCATTCGATTCTCTTTCCTTGAGACGTGTCATTCCTTTGTAGTTGAAAATTCAGTGTCGCAGCGTGGGCCACCAGTGCCCGTAGCAGCTTAACAACACTCAATCTTACTCAACTACTAAAAGGAATTAATTGTGAAGAAACAATCTATGACTGGCATTGCCATGTCCGTTGCACTAGCTCTCTTTATGGCTCCGCATGCTGTGCAGGCTCATGAAGGCACTCATTCAACTCCTAAAGCGGGAGCAACATGTGACATGACTGGAAAGACCGAAATGGTCAAGAAAAAGAAGTACCGAACTGTCAATTATGTTTGTCTTCCAAACTCGAAGTGGTCGCAGGCACTGCCTGTGAGCAAGTCAGATTTGACCACAAAAGACATGTGGGCCAAAGCTGCCAATACCGGCATGTCGGCGGCTTTCGGTTTGGTAACCAACCCAACCGATAAAGATATCCGAGTTATCGGGGCACGTTCGCCCAAGTACACGTCCTTTGCGCAATTGCATGAAGTTGTTATGGACCCTGCGACCAACCAGATGGTTATGCAACAGCGACCCGAAGGACTTCTTATCAAGGCTGGGGAAACGATTGAGTTGAAGCCCGGTGGGAATCACATCATGTTTATGGGACTTCGCCAGCCAATCACTGCAGGAGCGTTGGTGCCAATAACCTTGATTGGTTCAAAGGGTGAGACCCTGAAGTTTACGGCTATGGGCAAGGTTTATGCCGGAGCCAATGAGGAATACGACAGTGGTGACATGTTGTCTGGGATGTCCTCGGGCATGTCCTCGAGTAACTAATAGGAAATGAATTGTGGCTAATTCAGGGATAACCCGGCGTGGTCTATTCGTTGCTGGTGGTGCCGCCCTTGCGGGCGGTGCCACCGGTTACGTGATAGCCAACGCACAAGCGGGTGAAATAGAAAATGTTACGCAGGTTCTTGTTGAGCCTGCGGGAACCAATGCAAAAGTTTCGGTTCCCTTCTATGGCGCACACCAAGCAGGTATTGATACGCCTGCACAGATCTACTCAAAGTTCATTGGTCTCAATGTTGTTGATCCCACACAAGACAGCATGGTGGCAATAGGTCGAATTCTGACGGATGATGCTGCGCGCCTCACGCAAGGTGAGCCGGCATTGGGTGATACCGAGCCCGAGGTTGCTGCCAATCCATCGCGTTTGACCATCACCGCGGGTGTGGGGCGGAGCTTCCTGCAGAAGATTGGCGTGGAGGTTCCTGAGGTTCTCGTTGAAATCCCGCCATTCAAAACTGACGCTCTCAATCCGCAGTGGGGTCAAACAGACATCATGATTCAGATTGGCAGTGATGATCCATTGACGTTGGCGCATGCGCAGCGGATGGTGACAAAGGACCTGTCCACGCTGACAAACCTTGTGTGGATCCAAGAGGGGTTCATCTCCCCAACACCAGGTGCGGAAGGCAGCTCAGCAAGCCGAAACCTGATGGGTCAGGTTGATGGCACAGTAAATCCCAATCTCAATGAGTTTGATGACGTTGTCTGGATTGATGATTCCTCGTGGGCCAGCGGTGGAACTGTGTTGGTTCTGCGCCGCATTCGCATGATGATGGACGACTGGGACATGCTTGATCGTGGTGCCAAGGAAATAGTCGTTGGACGCTCATTGGAAACTGGCGCTCCAATCGGGGGCACGAGTGAAAGCGACCCCGTTGACTTTAATGCGGTCGACAGTATTGGGCTGCCGGTGATTCCTCGTGATGCACACATTCGAGTGGCGCATGCGGCGACTACAGAGGAAATGATTTTGCGCAGACCGTACAGCTATGACGCTGGAATTTCCAATGGAATTGCGGACATGGGTTTGCTCTTTGCCGCCTACACCAAGAATCCAGCCAAGTCGTATATCCCCATGCAAGAGCGGGTCGCAGAATCCGATGCCATGAATAGGTGGTTGACCACCATCGGTTCAGCTGCATATCTAATCTTGCCCGGCGTGGGCGAGGAGGACTTTCTCGGTGAAGTAATGTTCTAGAGACACGAGCAAATACTCATATTTTTGGGTCGAGCCTTTGACTATGGCACCGTGGAGGTCATGCACAAACTTCCTTTGAATCGCGCCTTACCGCGAAAAATAGTGTCCATGTCCATTTCCTTCGGGTTGATTGCCAGTGGTGTCGGCTTGGTTGCCTCGAACACTGCGGCGCAGGCAGCAACGGGCGATGTTACGAATTTTCCTCTTGCATTTGCCAATGCCGCGCCTGAGGGCCTAGCCCTTGATAACTCGGGTGCCATGTGGATTGCGATGAGTGCCGTGGATCAGGTTGCTAAAGCAACACCGACCGGCACCATGGCCACAATCGCGATTGCAAATGGAAATGCAGACGCTGGTGCACACAGTTTTGCATTGGGCTCTGACTCTCGCATGTGGCTCACCGAGCGTCTCGGTAATCGTATTGGCGCATTCAACTCCGACACTAATATCTATCAGGCTTATGACATTCCCACCAATGACTCTCAGCCTATGGGGATCACTGCGGGCCCCGATGAAGCCATGTGGTTCACCGAATTTGCTGGAAACAAAATTGGCCGGATCACGAAAACTGGTGCCATTACTGAGTTTGCTCTGCCTGCCAACAGTGGCCCAACATCTATCGTGACAGGACCTGATGGCGCGCTGTGGATCACGATGCAAACAGGAAACGCCATTGGCCGCATGACCACGTCGGGCGTTTTGACCCCGTACGCACTCCCGAATGCAAGGTCAGCCCCCACGGACATCACACTCGGCGAAGACAACAACCTCTGGTTCACCGAGCGGGACGGAAACAGGATTGGTCGCATGAGTACCAAGGGTTTACTTGCTGAATTCGCACTCCCCACCGCGAATTCACTGCCCGAACAAATAGCACCCGGGGCGCAAGGGGATCTGTGGGTGACGCAACCTGGTGCGAATCGGATAAGTCGCATGACAACTTCTGGGATCACTACTGAATATATTCTTCCCGGAGCTAACAACTCGCCATTTGGCATCACTGCTGGAGTTGATGGCAATATGTGGTTCACTAGCAAGACATCCAACAACCTGGGCCGATTACTGACAGGCGTTGTTCCAACACCTGATGCGGACCCAAATCTGACGGCAACCAGCACAAAGACTGGCGCCACCGTTACGTCAAATCCTGGTAAGTGGAATTACCTGCCATCGTCGTACACCTATCAATGGGAACGTTGCAGTGCGAATACTGACGCATCATGTCAGGCGATCACTGGAGCAACCAATGACTCCTACGTTCTGACGGATGACGATGCGAGCCAATTTGTTCGGGTCTCTGTCAAGGCAACGAACCTCAATGGAACATCTAATGTTGCCGACACAAGCGCTCGACTAGCAATTGATGGACTGCCACCCAAATTGCCACCTACTCCGGTTGCTGGCGCGCAAACTGTGCAACTCGTTCCAGGCGTGACTGCAACTCTCAAAGCGGCCCGGGCCATCAAGCGAGGAGATCGCAGGCTGTTCCGCACGGTCTTTAGCAGTAACTCGGTCAAGGGCAAAGTGCGCATGAGCATTGTGAATGCTGCTGGTCTCGAGGTGCTCGTCATTGCAAAGGGCAAGTGGGTCAAGGGGAATGGGATTGCAAAGAAGGTAAAGCGGATCCCACGGTCGCTGCCCAAGGGCTACTACACACTCAAGGCTGTTTATACCCCAAGACAAGACCAAACCACGGTCTACCCGATTGCGACCATGTCCAAGCCAATTCGCGTCAAGTAGTTACATTGCACTAACCTCTCCCAGGCTGGCGTCACACTCGGTGACGCCGTTGGGCTTAGCCTGAATTTGCGTGGGAGAGGTAGGTGCGCGTGGCCGCGCTCCTTGCTCTTCTTTCTAGCCTCTCCTGGGGTGTCGCTGACTTTATTGGTGGCTTAGCTGCCCGGCGTGCAGGTTCGGCTCAAGTACTGGCGGTGACCTATCCAGCGGGCGGCATCGTCATTACGATTTTTGCGCTGACGGTCATTCCCGGCGAGTTGTCTACCGGACTCATTGGCTATGCCCTAGTTACCGGCATCATCGGGTCGATAGCAATTGCGCTGCTCTATGCCGCGTTGACCCGGGGTCAGATGGGAATTGTTTCACCGATCACAGCGGTGATGAGTGGTGCAGTGCCGGTGATAGTTGGAGTTTTACGTGGTGAGCAACCATCCACGTGGGCCTACCTCGGTATGGCATTCGCCGTCATTGCTGTGGTTCTGGTCAGTCGTGAGTCTGCCCACCATCATGGCCGAACTCCACCGGTTGCGATCGTCATGGCGATTGGTTCAGGAATCGCCATTGGTTTTTATCTCACATCGCTCGGGCTAGCTCCTGATAATTCGGGCGTGTGGGTGGCGGCTTTAGGTCGTTGGGTTTCAACCATCATCATGTTCACCTTTGTTGTCATTGTCGTGCGCAAGTTTGACCGATCGACATTCCCTTGGCTGCTGGCAATTACGGCTGGTGTACTCGACGCGATGGCCAACGGCATATTCCAGTTGGCTTCACAGCGAGGTCTTCTATCCGTAGTTGCAGTGCTGGGATCGCTCTATCCTGCGGCCACGGTTGTGCTAGCGCGATTTGTTATTAAAGAGCGCATGAACAGCGTGCAAGGAGTGGGAGTCGCGCTGGCATTCAGTGCAGCGGTACTTCTTGCGCTTGGTTCCTAGGAGCTTGTGCGGGCCGCAATTGCTTTGCGCGTGACAACGAAAAGCAAAATGTTGAAGGCCCCGAAAAATAGAAGTGCGAAAGCCGCAATGCCCCAGCCGATTTTGATTCCGCTCAAAAGACCCGCACCAAAAAAGACTATCGCCGCAATGAGCTGCAAGACCGATGCAAACTTGAGTTTGCGTAGTTCGCGTGCGTCAGGTGATAGTGGTTCACTCATGCGTCTAATTCTGGTTCAGAGTCACTCTCAATTGTGGCTTTGGCTCCGGCGAGTATTCCCACACCTTTGAGGCCGTAGCCAACAAAGGGGCCAATGAGAAGAGCAAACAAGACCGTCCCTATACCGACCGTACCCCCTAGGAACCAGCCAATGACAAGTACGGTGACTTCAATTCCAAGGCGAACGGCCGATACGGGCCAACCAGTTTTGTAATGAATTCCAGTCATCATTCCATCACGTGGACCTGGTCCGAGATTGGTTGTGAGATACAGCCCACTGCCAATACCAACGAAACCAATTCCCACAATGACCACAACGATGCGGACCGCAGGATTCTCGGGGTGGGGGATCGCCGAACTCATTACTTGCAAGGCGGTTGCAATCACAATGGCATTAGCAATAGTTCCAAGCCCGGGACGCTCACGTAGTGGTATCCACACCAGCAAGACGGTCAAACTGATGAGAAATGTTGCAACACCAATGTCGATGGGCGCCTTTGTGGAAATACCCTGAGCCAGAACGGTCCACGGACCAACTCCGAGATCGGCAATAACGAGGAGTGCCTCGCCGGTGCCAAAGAGCCACAATCCGCCAATGAGAATTGCAAAAGTCGATGGTTTAGCCGACCAGCGTGACTCCGAGCGCCAGCGCGTGAGGGGAACACTGCGCGATGGAGTCAAGAATCCAGGAATAAATGCCACGGATTTTGCACTCCTTCAGACGCGAATAGCATGAGTGGGTTAGGTTGGTGGGATGCGATTACAGAAAATCGCGCTAGTTACCACTGGCCTTTTTCTAGGGGCAACCCTACTCAGCGGGTGCGGTGGTTCGGGGGACGAGGGCGCGGCAACAACTGACGGTGCAGTCGAGGGTGCAGCGGTTGACGGGGCCGCAACTGGGACGCAGGAACTTATGATCGATCAGGAGATCACGGTGCTCGACCAGAAACTGGTCTATCCGCCAAAAGGTGCCGCAAAGATTTCTAGTGCAATCACCACCCTCGAGCCTGGTCAGGAAACAGGATGGCAGTTGCATCGCATTCCCGTATACGTGTACGTCATGAGCGGCACCTACACAGTTGAGTACGAAGCTGGTGTCACCAAAGAATTCCCGGCTGGAAGTTCTTTGATGCAGGCGACCAAGACGAATTACAACGGGATTAATAAGAGTGAAGAAACAGTTCGATTACTCACGGTCTATATGGGTGCCAAAGGTAAACGCAATGTGGTTAAACAGTAGGCCGAAAATCTAAGTCAGTTCCCGTTCCGAATTCACTCAGTTCAACCATTGTTGCGCCATGTCGCTTGAGATAGGCGCGTGCGCCCATGTCACCACTTAATTCATCGAATAAAGCTGCCCAATGTTCACGCCCCAGTTTCACAGGGTGCCCGATCTCGCCGTTGTAGGTGGCTTGAAGTAGTTCCCCGGGGGACAGAATCATGTGGTTAATCGCTTCAGGTGTCAGATCAATCAAATCGACCAGGGTAATCACGGCAGCGTCCACTTCTGGGTGGGTCTCGATCACGTGCTTCAGGGCAACTGTGAGCGATGAACCCATGCCACTCTCGAAATCGGGGTTAAGCACAATCTCACAATTGGGAACGTCGCCGACCCATGCACCGAGAACAGCGACGATTGGGTCTGCACCGCCTCTCGCGAGGGTGGTCACGGCGCGGTCAATGAGTCTTTGCCCCTTGAATACATATGGTGCTTTTGGTCCACCAAATCGAGTGCCCGATCCTGCTGCCAGCACGATTCCTGCGCACTTGCCCTCGTGAGTTGATCCATCTTGAGACGAAATGGCCATACTCCACCATAATGTCCTGACCATGACAGCAAAAGTTCACCTCGCCACCGTGACCGCGGATCCCCTGGACGCCGTTGCAATAACCGCACTCGTGAGCGACCAATCCACAGGTGCCGTCGTCGTCTTCTCTGGAGATGTTCGCAATCACGATCACGGCAAAGAAGTGCTCAAGCTGACCTATGAAGCCCACCCGAGCGCTGAGGAAGTAATTCAGACGGTGATGGATTCGCTGGCAAAGACTCTCGAAGTCACCCATATTGCCGCTGCGCACAGGGTGGGCCCCATTCCAATTGGGGAGTCTGCGTTGGTTGTTGCAGTGGGAAGTTCGCACCGGGGTGACGCATTCAGTGCCTGCCGTGAGATCGTGGACCAGATAAAGGAACAACTTCCAGTGTGGAAGCATCAATATTTTGCCGATGGAACAGATGAGTGGGTGAACTGCGCGTGAGCAAATCCGAACTGGTCGACAGTTATGGACGGGTGCACAGGGACCTTCGGGTTTCATTGACAGATAGGTGCTCGCTGCGGTGTACCTACTGCATGCCCGCAGATTTTTCTGACTGGATTGCCAATGATTCACTCCTCACCACTGACGAACTCCTCACGGTCATTGGTGTTGCCGTTGACAGTGGTATTACTCAAGTCCGGTTGACCGGTGGTGAACCCTTGCTGCGCAGGGACATTGTTGATGTCATTCGTGGAATTAACGCTTTGCCACAACCACCACGCATTTCCTTGACCACGAATGCATTGCGCTTGGCTGAAGTGGCCCAGGATCTTAAAGATGCAGGACTGCAACGTGTAAACGTTTCTTTGGACACGCTCTCTGCGGAACGATTCAAAGCTATGACGCATCGCGATCGATTCAATGATGTGATTGAAGGAATCAAGGCTGCCCAAGCGGCCGGACTCACTCCACTAAAAGTGAACTCGGTGCTCCTCAAGGGAGTCAATGATGACGAAGCAATTCCACTGCTGCGTCATGCGCTGGAAAATGATTGGAACCTTCGATTCATTGAACAGATGCCACTTGATGCGGGCGACCTGTGGGCTCGCCCCGTCATGGTGACCGCGGATGACATTCAGTCAGAGTTGGAGCGAGAGTTCACTCTGACGCCAGTTCCAACCCGTGGTTCAGCTCCTGCTGAAGAGTTTTACGTCAACGGTGGCCCAGCGACCGTGGGAATCATCGCCAGCGTGACTCGCCCGTTCTGCAGCGCATGTGATCGCTTACGACTCACCGCTGATGGTCAGTTCCGAAACTGCTTGTTTGCGCGCGATGAAACTGATGTCCGGAGCATCATGCGCTCAGACTCGAGTCAGGAAGAAAAGATTCAAGGTGTGCGCGACATCCTGCAGGTGGTCACCAAGGCGAAGTTACCTGGGCATGGGATCAATGACCCGAACTTCATCAAGCCGGACCGCCCTATGAGTGCCATCGGCGGGTAGTTAGCGCCGATAGTGGGACCGGCGAATTCACTCAGCCGCCAGAAAAGGGCGGCATAACATCCACTCGAGCGCCTGCAACGAGCTCGGTATCGCCATCACGGCCATAGGAATGTCCATCAACGAGCATTGAGCATTGCGGAATTATCGGTTCTAGTGCGGGCAATTGGGTTACAAGCGCTTGACGCAACTCATTCAACGTTGCTGCGCTGACCGTGACACTCTCGCATTGCGCTGCATGGCGCGCGGCGGCATAAAGGTTGACGGTGATATTCATCGAGGGGCACCCGGATGGATCGGTCCCTCGGTGCTTGCCAACTTCATGCCCGAACCGCCCCAGCGGTTCTGCACTATTTCGGCACAAATGCTGATTGCGGTTTCTTCGGGCGTGCGTGCACCGATGTCCAGCCCAATAGGCGACTGGATGCGAGCGAGCTCTGCATCGGTGACACCTGCTTCAATCAGTCGGACCGTGCGGTCATTGTGAGTTTTGCGTGAGCCCATAGCGCCGATGTATCCGGCATTTGTTTTTAGCGCTGCCTTGATGGCAGGTACATCAAACTTGGGATCATGTGTCAGGACAGCGATGACGGTGCGTTCACTGACTTCCTGTTGCTCTAACCAGCGGTGTGGCCAGTCAACAACAACTTCGTCTGCATCAGGGAATCTCTTTTTGGTTGCGAAGACGGGCCGCGCATCACAAACCGTGACGCGGTAGCCGAGGATTTTGGCAACGCGCACGAGTGCGGCTGAAAAATCGATGGCACCGAAAACAAACATGTCAGCCGGCGGTGCATAGCTCGCTACAAAAACTTGGAGCCCCTCACCGAGGCGTTCACCTTCAGGGCCATATTCAATCGTTGCGGTACGGCCTCCTGCGAGCATGCCAAGTGCATCTTCACGAACAGTGTCATCGAGTCGTTCTGTTCCTAGACTCCCCAGAGTCGTATCTGGTGTTATGACGATGTGGTTGCCAACAAGATGGGGCCCTTTGACAATTGTGGCAACAGCGACCGGTTTTTGCGCTTCGATCTGCTCGGCAACGAACGGCAATTCTGGCCAGGACTCTGGCGTGACCGACTCCACGAATACATCAAGTAATCCGCCACAGGTCAGGCCAACTGCAAATGCATCATCGTCGCTGACTCCATAGTGGTGGAATTGAGGTTGCGCGTTGGCGAGGACTTCGATGCCGACGTCAAAGAGTGCTCCCTCAACGCAGCCACCACTTACCGAGCCCACGGCCTCTTGCTCTGCCGTAACCAACATGGCTGCACCAACGGGGCGAGGGGCTGAGCGCCAGGTGTTGACCACGGTGGCCATGGCCGCGCCACCGTTGTCATATGCCGCGAGCAATTCGGGCAAAACTTCACGCATGGAAGACCTTTCAGAAACATATCGGCCGGGCTGAAGGCTCGGACATGAACTCCCACGGTACTCCAGATTGGTCATCTGGGCAGGTCATGGGTGAGGTCGCTGGGTAGGGTTGAGCAATGCTCAGCGTTGAGGAATACCGCGATCTAGTCCTTGCGGGCATTGAATCGCTGCATCCCATTGAGTTACCTCTGAGCGAAGTCGACGGATGCCTATTGGCCCAAGACGTTGCTGCCCCCTGGCCCCTGCCTTCATTTGATAACTCGTCCATGGACGGATATGCGGTCCTCCAGGCAGATATTGCGGGGGCGAGCGCCGAGAATCCGGTGACTTTGAAAGTTATCGACGATGTTCCCGCCGGTTTTCGATCACTGGAAACTTTGGTCTCGGGGACGGCGATAAGAATCATGACAGGTGCGCCAACCCCTGATGGCACGCAATGTGTTGTCCCAGTCGAGATGACCGATGGTGGTACGGAAAACGTCGTGGTGAGTGCATCGGTCGACTTTGGTGGGTACGTGCGCAAGATGGGCGAAGATATTCTCATTGGCGAGATCGTCTTGCGCAAAGGCGCACTTCTCAATGCACGATCCATTGCTTTGCTCGCCGCCGTTGGTCAAGCACGGGTTCTTGTAATCCCCCGGCCTCGCGTGGCTGTTATGTCAACGGGGACAGAGCTCGTTGAGCCAGGCACACCGTTGGCCCACGGCCTGATCAGTGACTCAAACTCTTTCATGCTTGTGGCTGCGGCGAATAGTGCCGGCGCACTCGCCTACAGGGCCACTCCAGTTCAAGACGATGAAGAGGAATTGGAACGCGCACTTAATGATCAAGTGCACCGTGCTGACATTTTGATCACAACAGGCGGTGTCAGCATGGGTGCCTACGATCCTGTCAAGGCAGTTTTTCAAAAGCTGGGCTCTGCCGAGTTTTACAAGGTCGCAATGCAACCGGGCATGCCGCAGGGCTGTGGCAGTCTCGGAGACCCGGGAATTCCAGTCATCACGCTGCCCGGCAATCCGGTGAGCGCATATGTCTCATTTGAAGTTTTTGTTCGTCCGGCGTTGCGCAAATTGCGTGGACTTGACCCAGTGTCTGATCGCAGCAAAAAAGTTGAACTTGCAGTGTCCATGACTTCACCCGAACACAAGTGCCAGTTTGCGCGAGGCAGGTTTATTGATGCAGATCATGTTGAGCCAGTTGGTGCGGGACAAGGGTCACACGTGATGGGTGGGTTAGCACAAGCTGAATGCTTCATAGTCATACCCGCGGGTGTGGCAACTGTTGACGCAGGAGCCGTTGTTGAAGTCATTGATATCAGGGAAGGCAGGTAACCTGTTATGTCGAGCGAAGGATTTACCCACCTCAATGCGTCCGGTGAAGCACGCATGGTCAATGTTGCACAAAAAGACATCACAGAACGCAGCGCGACAGCCCGTGGTTTTGTGGTGATCTCCCCAGAAGTGATTGAGAAGTTACGCACAGGATCTGTCCCCAAAGGTGATGCGCTCTCCGTTGCTCGTATCGCCGCTATTTCGGCAACGAAGAAGACAAGTGAACTCATCCCGCTGTGTCACCCGCTAGCGATTCATGGAGTTGATGTTGATCTCACCGTTGAAGATTCAGGTGTCTCAATTCTTGTAACCGTGACCACGGCGGATCGCACAGGCGTGGAAATGGAAGCGCTCACGGCAGCAGCCGTTGGTGGCTTGACCCTCATTGACATGGTGAAGGGATTGGATCGAACCGCACATATTCGCACCGTTGAATTGCTTGAGAAAAAGGGTGGTCGTTCGGGGCACTGGGTTCGCGATAGCGCGGATTTGTAAATGAGTGCGTTTAAGGCTCAGGTCATCACTGTTTCAACGCGTGGAGCGGCAGGAAGTAGACCGGACACCTCAGGAGAAATTATTGTCGCGGCTTTGAAAGCTGGTGGCTTTGATGTTTCTCCCACGGTTGTAATCCCTGACGGCCCTGGCGTCACATCAGCGCTTCGAACCGCCATTGACACTGGCCATGATCTTGTGATCACAACGGGAGGCACCGGCTTAACCCCCACGGATTTCACCCCTGAAATGACGGCCCCCGTCATTGATCGGGAAATCCCGGGGATTGCCGATGCCATCCGGGCCTTTGGAATCAGCAACGGAATTCCTACCGCGGCTCTCTCAAGGGGAATTGCGGGCCAAAGCGGCAAATCTCTGGTGGTAAACGCCCCTGGATCGCCCGGTGGGGCGAAAGATGCAATGGCCGTGCTCATGCCGATAGTGATTCATGCACTAGAACAGATTTCCGGCAGCGACCACTGAACGCGTTCACTTCTTGTTCACGAATGAATTCGTTCACTTGTTGTTCACCAACTGGGCGTTCAAGGTTCACGCAATTGCGGCTCCGCATAAACCTAGAACTGGAAAGTTGTCCTCGTGGCAACCGATACCCCCATGCGGGATCTCTCCGGCAGCAAGAAGGCTCACCGTGGAGACCGGATTTTTAACCGCACAATTACGGGCGCGGCATTCACCTCACTTTTAGTACTTGCTGGAATCACAATCTTTCTAGGGGCCCAAACGATTCCGGTCTTACAAGACCAAGGTCTGAGTTTCTTGACCACCACGGTGTGGGATACAACTGGTGTTCCTCCCGAGTATGGCATTGCGGGCATGCTTTACGGCTCACTTCTCCTCGCCGTGATTGCATTGGTCATTGCGGTGCCCGTCAGTTTGTTCCTGGCCGTGTTCATGGTGTTCATGGCACCAGCAAAATTGTCCAAGATTCTTACGAATCTGATTGATTTGATGGCCGCAATTCCAAGCGTGATCATTGGATTGTGGGCCTTTTATGTTTTGGTTCCACCGGCCGAGGAATGGCAGCAGTTGTTGAATCAGTATCTCGGTTGGATTCCTTTATTTGCAAATGATTCAGGCAACTTCAGTGGCACCCCGTTCATGGCAGGCTTGGTCTTGGCCATCATGATGATTCCAATCGTTACGTCCATTACGGCTGAAGTTCTTAAGAGAACGCCGCCCGAGTTGATTAATGCGGCGGAGTCACTGGGATGCTCCATGTGGACCATGCTGCGCTACGTCGCCCTTCCTTTTGGTCGCGGTGGAATCGTCGGAGGCATCATGCTGGGCTTAGGCCGAGCACTGGGCGAAACAATCGCGGTCTTCTTTGTTCTGAAAATTGTTTTTGACATCAACTTTTTCAACATTCTCGAATCAGGCGGTGGGTCCGTCGCGACACTCATCGTTTCCAAATTTGGTGAGACCAATGGAGAGTTCGAAGTTCAGGTACTCCTTGCGGCGGGCTTCTTCTTATTCCTCGGCACATTGTTTGTCAACGCTCTAGCAAATCTAATCGTCCGGCGAACAGAACGGCTACGGTCATGACAACTGTGATGGAGCGGCCAGAGAGTCTGAATGGCCCAGCGATTGAACAAGTGCCGCAGCGGCCCTGGAGTAAACGACCGGCAAAATTCTGGATTGCAACCGCCATTGCAGTAGTGGTTCCCATCGCGGTTGTTGGGTTAATTTATTCAGCGGACGTCACCCCACCAGCGATATTGCTCACGGTCATTTATTTCCCATTGCAACTCTTGGCGGCAGGATTGGCTGCACTCGTGACAAAGGGCAAACATGGAATTCTTGACTCGTGCATAATCGTCCTGGCCATTGGTGCTACTGCGTTAAGTGCGATAGTTCTGGGATCGATGCTTTTCACGATCATTGCACGGGGGATTGAGGCCTTTAGGCCATCATTCATTTTTCAAAATAGTGTGTACATCAGCCCCAGCACGCCTTTGGATTATGGGGGCATCGGTCACGCAATTATTGGAACATTCCTGATCGTTGGAATCGCAGCCATCATCTCGGTGCCCTTGGGAATCGCAACGGCTGTCTACGTCACTGAAGTGCGGGGCAGGGCGGTGCCTTATGTCAGATTCTTTGTCCAAGCGATGAGTGGCGTTCCATCCGTTGTTGCCGGTTTGTTTGTGCTCACCGTTTTCATTCTCACGGGTGTCCTTCGTCAGAGCGCACTTGCAGGTGCAATTGCCTATGCAATCCTGATGTTGCCGACTGTTGCTCGTACCGCAGAAGAAGTCCTTCGTCTTGTGCCAGAAGAACTTCGCACGGGAGCACTCGCACTGGGTTCAACGCGAGCTCGAGTTGTGTCCAAGGTGGTCATTCCTGCGGCAAAGACAGGAATCATTACTGCAGTCTTGCTTGGCGTGGCTCGCGTCGTGGGGGAGACCGCACCGCTGTTGCTCACGGCTCTCAAAAACGACCAAACCGTGGTCAACCCGATTTCTGATCCGATCTCGGCGTTGCCCACATTTATCTTCGACAACGTTGCACAGCCCTACCCCGATGCAGTGACCCGTGCATGGGGAGCGGCTTTGGCGCTCATGATTTTGGTGGCGATTTTGTTCACGGTGACCCGCTATCTAGGGGGAAGAAAGCGGAGTGCCTAAACAGCCATTTTTTGACATCCACTAGGAAGGAAGTGACATGGACAGCGTTCAGACAGCGACACAGGAGATGATGAAAAGCATGAGTGAACTCGAAGTCGAAGTTGACAAGAGCAAAGCTCCTGTTGGCGCAATCGAGATGGAAGCCAAGAATGTCAGCGTGTGGTTTGGCAAGCGCAAGGTTCTCGAGGACGTGAACATGGCGTTTCCCAAAAATTCTGTCACCGCTCTTATTGGTCCATCAGGCTGTGGGAAGTCGACCTTCATTCGCACCCTGAATCGCCTCCATGAATTGATCCCCGGTGCTGCGCTGGCAGGTGAAGTTCTCTACGAGGGCAACGACATTTATGCCCAGAATGTTGACCCTGTGCATATTCGCCTATCCATCGGAATGGTTTTTCAAAAGCCAAACCCCTTCCCTTCCATGACGATCCGCGGCAATGTTCTCTCGGGTCTGAAACTCTCAGGAATGAAGCGCAGCGACCACGATGACATTGTTGAGCAAACTTTGACGTCAGCGGGTCTGTGGAAAGAAGTTAAGGATCGACTTAATGCCCACGCGGGGGAGCTTTCCGGTGGCCAACAACAACGACTGGTGATTGCTCGCGCCCTTGCGGTTAATCCCCATGTCCTTCTTATGGATGAACCATGCTCAGCTCTCGATCCAGCATCCACACTCAAGATCGAAGAGACAATTCGCCAGTTGTCCAAGGACATCACCATCATCATTGTCACCCATAACATGCAGCAGGCGGTCCGTGTTTCTGACTACACCGCTTTTTTCCTCGCGGAGGAGAACAAGCCTGGTTACGTGGTCGAGCAGGGTGCAACGACAGAAATCTTTGGCAACCCTCAGGATGAACGCACTCTGGATTACGTCAATGGGCGATTTGGATAACTAGTTGGTGAACAACGCCAAGGTGGGACACCAACTGTTCATCTAAAGGTTAGCCAGATGACAAGTGAGCGATCATTTTCATCCACTTTCACTACCTAGATTACGAATCAAGAAATGCAAATCCAACCCAATAAAGGAGTAAAAGTGCGAAGAATCGTTGGAATCGCAGCAAGCGTCGCAGGTACCACTGCACTCGTAGCGTCGTCACTCATGGTTGCAGTTCCTGCAAATGCTGCAGAAACAATCAGCGGTGGTGGTGCTTCCTTCCCGTATCCATGGATTCAGGCATGTGCGTCTGACTTCAATGCCTCACAGAGCAACTTCAAAATCCAGTACACCAGCACCGGATCCGGCACGGGCAAGTCAAACTTCACCAAGGGTGTTTTTGATTATGCACAGACCGACAGCAAGTACTCATCCGGTGAGCCAACATTTGGCTGGGAATACATTCCCAACATTGGTGGCGCTGTGACATTCCCCATCAACTTGAAAAACTCCAAGACAAAGCGCTCATTGGGTTCTTCCATCCAGCTCAAGCAAACCACACTTGCAAAAATCCTGGGTGGAAAGATCACCAAGTGGAACGATAGGGAAATCCTTAGGTCCAACCCACGTATTGCAAGCGGCATTCCTGCAACTCCAATCACCATTGCTTACCGTTCAGACAACTCGGGTACCACTAACAACACGTTGCAGTACCTGAATGCATGGGCACCAAGCATCTTCACCAAGGTCGGCGACAGCATGACCTCAGCGTTCCCCGGCGGAAATCCACCTTCAAACAGTGTCGCGGGTAAAGGCAATGCAGGTGTCATGGCACTTGTTACGGGTAAAGAAGGAACAATCGGTTACGTGGATCTCGGCGATGCCAAGGGCTACCCCGCCGCTCGTGTTCAGAACGCTCTCGGTGAGTTTGTTGCTCCTTCCTCGGCATCAGCTGCCAAGAACCTTGCAAACCAGACCAACATTGGTTCCAACGGTCTCGTGAGCTTGAACTACAACGTCAAGTCGAAGGGCGCTTACCCAGTAGCAATCTTCAGCTACCTCTTGGCTCGCACCGATGGAAAGGGCCCGAACGGACTGGGTGTGCGTCAGTTCGCTGACTACCTGCTCCAGAAGTGCGGACCACAGCGTGCAGCGTCACTCGGTTACGTTCCAGTCGGCGGCAAGGTCCTCGCAAAAGCGAAGTCACTTGCTCTCGAAATCAAGTAAGTAAGTTTCTTAAAAGTAAAAAAACGACTAAAGGTGAGGGCAATGAACCAGTTTCTTAATCGTCGCTGGGGCATTGCCCTCATCGCGGTCTCCGGGCTAGCCGCATCTCTAGTACTGAGTGGATGCACACCCCCTATGCCTCCTGACGTACTTGCGGCTCAGGTGGAAAACCAAATCGACTGTCAATCAGGTTCCCAGGAAGTAGCTGTCCCCGCAGACTTCATGGGCAGTCTCGACATGGTCAACGTCACGCTCGGTGGCGTGTGTCCTGAACAGTTGATCACAGAAGTACCGGCAGGGACGACCGCCGGCGTCGAAATTCTCGACCACGCCCCCTCAGCTGATCAAGCGGCGACATTCGCTGAGCTGTGCACGGGTGAAGTCATCACGGTGCCAATTTTCAGTTATGGCGTGGCACTGTCTTACAACATCATTGGGCTTGACGGATTAATTCTCAGCCCCGAAGTCGTCGCCGGAATCCTCACCGGATCGATCACCACGTGGGATGACAGTGCGATCCAAGACCTGAATCAGGACTACGACTTAACCCTGCTCCCCGAAATTGCTGTGATGAGCGTTGATGGCCCCACAGGATCGGTTGAAGCGCTGACAACATGGCTCTCCCAAGAAGCGCCGCAGGCGTGGACAACGGGTCCCAGCGGCACCTTGGAATACGGTGAAAAGTTTGCCGATGAAACAGAACTGCTCAATGAGGTAATCGCCTATGAAGGCACGGTCGCGATTCTGCCGATCGTGGTGGCCATTAACAACCTGATCCCGATGGCCGCCGTGGACATTCAAGGTGAGTTCATCAACCCGGATGACACCCAGTTGCAAAAGGTCGGTTCGGGTGCCATGGAAGTGGTTGCTGATCCAACTAGCCTTATTGCCACGCCAGCCACGGGCGGAGTTCCTGTTGAAGGAAACTTTGACATTGCTGCATCGAAAATTGTTTTAGCAGAAGGCCAACCACTTATTGGTTGGCCGATTATGGGAACTGCGCACGCGATGGTGTGCAATGACCCCGCGAATCCATTGCCCCTGTCCACCGTTCAATTTCTGGTTAGGCTTTCTGGGCAAGGCTCCTTTGAAACCTACGGGCTAACTCCGCTGCCTGAACCAATCCGGGTGCAAACTTTTGTGCCGTTACAGGTGACGCTCAAGGAAACGAACTCTCAGTAGTAATTTTTTATGACAATTAAATGACTATCAATGGGGCTGCATTGATCCCAAAAAGTTGCGTCGAGTCAAGGGTTTAGTGACCAGCGTTCTTTGCGCGAGCCCACGACTCGCGGATTTCAG
>Ga0213868_10000284_pt1 | contig 48353 bp, 40 predicted proteins | sample PICome_9_FD_160087 | JGI IMG/M metagenome (GOLD analysis project Ga0213868, IMG submission 160087) | Coastal seawater microbial communities near Pivers Island, North Carolina, United States - PICO127 | ecosystem: Environmental > Aquatic > Marine > Coastal | place: USA: North Carolina...
AGAGCCATTGCTGAAGAAATTGAAGCATTGGGCGACGAATTATTAGAAGTATACTCCTCAGAAAGTGGATTGCCTAATGGGCGAGCTATGGGAGAACGAGGAAGAACACTTGGGCAATTACGTGCTTTTGCAAACCATGTTGAAGAAGGCAATTGGGTAGATGCCTCAATTGATATGGCGCAACCAGATAGACAGCCTATGCCAAAGGTAGACTTAAGAAAAATGAATGTCCCTTTAGGCCCAGTTGTCGTTTTTGGAGCATCAAACTTTCCTTTTGCATTTTCAACAGCTGGAGGAGATACAGCGGCAGCTCTTGCGGCAGGTTGTCCGGTAATTGTAAAGTCACACCCAATGCATGCAGCAACAGGTGAAATGGTTTCGAGTGCTGTTATAAAAGCAGCAGAAAAAACAGGAATGCCAAATGGTGTGTTTTCAAATTTAAATAGTGGTGGTATTGAAGTAGGACAAACTTTAGTACAGCACCCAAAAGTAAAAGCTGTTGGTTTTACAGGAAGTATTAGAGGAGGTAGAGCCTTATTTGATTTGGCAGCAAAACGTGATGAGCCAATTCCTGTACTTGCCGAAATGGGTAGTGTAAACCCAGTAATTATTTTACCTCAAGCTCTAAAAAATAGAGCTGAAGATTTAGCAAAAACGTACTCTGGTTCTATAACTTTAGGGACAGGACAATTTTGCACAAATCCGGGGTTAATAATTGGCATAAAATCAGAAGGATTAACAAATTTTGTAAATACTTTAGCTGAGGAAATTGTAAAAGTTGAACCTTCATGTATGTTACATCCAAACATTGCTGGAGCTTATGAAAGTAATAAAGCCAATGCCATGGCTCAAAGTGGTATTGAAGTTTTAGCTGGCTATGAAGCAGAGGTAAAACCTAATTATGCTCGACAAGTTGTAACAACTGTTGAAGGAAACACGTTTCTAAATAATCCAACATTACATCACGAGGTTTTTGGACCATTTTCGCTAGTAGTTCAATGTGAGAATAAAGAGCAATTAGAAGAAATAATTGCAAATCTTGAAGGACAATTAACTGGAACGATTATTTCTGATGATAACGAAATTGGAACATTTACTTCAATAGTAAATGCATTACAAAATAGGGTTGGACGTATTATTTTTAATGGTGTGCCTACAGGAGTTGAAGTCTGTCCTTCAATGCTTCATGGAGGACCTTATCCAGCATCTACAGATTCAAGGTTTACTGCAGTTGGTGTAGATTCGATTAAACGATTTGTAAGACCATTTAGTTATCAGGATTGGCCAAACGATTTACTTCCCATAGAATTAAAAAACGAAAATCCTTTAGGGATTTCTAGATTAGTTAATAATGTAAGAACGACATCTAAAATATAAATGGCACGCTCAAAATTTGTTTGTATTGATGCACATACCTGCGGAAACCCTGTGCGTGTGGTAACCAAAGGACATCCAGATTTAGTTGGCAAAACCATGAGTGAAAAACGCCAGCACTTTTTAAAAGACTACGATTGGATTCGTAAAGGATTGATGTTTGAGCCCCGTGGACACGACATGATGAGTGGTAGTATGCTTTATCCGCCACACAGCCCAGAAAATGATTTTTCTATATTATTTATTGAAACATCAGGGTGTTTACCCATGTGTGGTCATGGAACAATTGGCACCATAACTATTGCTATTGAAGAAGGTTTAATAACACCTAAAACGCCAGGAAAAATACTGATGGAAGCTCCGGCAGGTTTGGTAGAAATTGAATATCAACAAACAAGAAATAAAGTAGATTGGGTTCGTTTAGTTAATGTGAAAAGTTTCTTAGCGGAACAAAATCTAACGATTGATTGTCCTGAATTGGGAGAGTTAAAATTTGATGTGTCTTACGGTGGTAATTACTATGCTATTATAGATCCTCAACAAAATTTTTCTGGAGTTCATGATTTTTCAGCGGGACAAATCATTCAATATTCTCAAGTGATTAGACAAAGAATCAATGAGAAATACCCTAATATGTTTATTCACCCTGAAAATGATACAATACGTGATGTAACACATTTACTTTGGACAGGCAAACCTTTAGACCCAACATCAACAGCAAGAAATGCGGTGTTTTATGGTGATAAAGCCATTGATAGAAGTCCTTGTGGTACTGGAACATCAGCGGTTTTAGCACAATTGCATGCTAAAGGAAAACTTAAAAAAGGAGTCGATTTTTTTCACGAAAGCTATATTGGGAGCAAATTTACTGGTCGTGTAGAAGAAGAAACGACCATTAATGGAAAACCAGCTATTATTCCCAGCATTAAAGGCTGGGCAAAAATATTTGGTTATAATACTATTATTATTGATGATGAAGATGACCCTTATGCGCATGGGTTTCAAGTGATTTAGCTCGAAGAGATAAATCATCCCGAGCTTGTTTCGGGATCTGTTAAAATTAAATTGAATGTCAAAAAAAATTATCATTGTTGGAGGTGGAATAATAGGATTATGTTCTGCATATTACCTACAAAAAGAAGGGCATCAAGTTGCTGTTGTAGATCAGTCAAACCTCGATTCTGGTGCGTCTTATGTGAATGCAGGTTACTTGTCTCCAAGTCATATTATTCCTTTATCTGCACCAGGTGTTATGAAAAAAGGCTTGAAATGGATGCTTAATAAGTCAAGTCCGCTATATATAAAACCACGGCTAGATTTAGATTTTTTAAAATGGACTTTGGCTTTTAACAAATCATGCAACGCAAAACATGTTAAAAAAGTAATTCCTACCATTAAAAATATGACACTTTTAAGTCAAGATTTATATGATGACATTAAGCGAGATGAAAACTTTTCATTTCATTACGAGAAGAAAGGTTTACTGATGTTATGCAAAACAGAGAAGGCGCTGGAAGAAGAAATAAAAACCGCTCATATAGCTAAACAAGAAGGTTTAGATGCAAACGAAATTAGCCTGAAAGAATTAAAGCAGTTGGAGCCAAGCGTTGCATTAAACGTAAAAGGAGGAACTTATTATAAATGTGATTCACATACCACACCACATGAGTTTATGGATGAAATGAAAACATATTTAAAAAATAAAGGTGTTGTTTTTTATACCAATGAGAAGGTTAAAGATATAGAGGTCGAGAACCATAAAATTTCAACAATAAAAACCAATAAACAAGTTTTAAAAGCAGACGAGTTTGTTTTAGCGGCAGGTTCTTGGAGTGCTTTTTTAAATAAAAAATTAGGATTGAAACTATTGATTCAAGCGGGAAAAGGTTACAGAATAAATACAGAAAAACAAACTAATATTTCAATCCCAGCAATTTTAGCCGAAGCAAAAGTTGCAGTAACACCTATGAATGGTTTTACACGTTTTGCCGGTACTATGGAAATTGCAGGCATTAACCATGATATAAATAAAGCTAGAGTTGAAGCTATTGCTGAGGCTGTTAACCGATATTACCCAGAAATTAATTTATCTGCAAAAGAAAAAAGTAATGCAGCGTGTGGTTTACGTCCAGTGTCACCAGACGGATTGCCGTATATTGGTAAATCTTCAAAATGTAAAAATTTAACTATTGCCGCTGGTCATGCTATGATGGGTTGGAGTATGGCTACAGCAACAGGAAAATTAGTATCAGAAATTATTTCGGAACAAAAACCTTCATTAGAATTAGATAATTATCATCCAGATAGAATTTTTTAAATTATGCGATACAATCAGATTTCAAATACTTTATTTATAAAAAACAGATCTAATTTCTATTCTAAAATGATAGCAAATACCATTGCTATTTTAACGTCCAATGATGTCAAGCACAATAATGCTGATGATGTAATGGGATTTAGTCAAAATAATGATTTGTTTTACTTGTCAGGAATTGATCAAGAAGAAAGTATCTTGGTTTTATATCCTGGTGCTTATAAAAAAGAAAACAGAGAAATTTTATTTATTAAAGAAACCAACGCCCATATTAAAATTTGGGATGGTGAAAAATTAACCAAAGCCCAAGCAAGTGAAATCTCAGGGGTTCAGCGCGTAGAATGGATTCAAGATTTCGAAATGATTCTACAATATATGGCTTTTGAGGCTGATGGTTTTTATTTAGGACATAATGAATATTTAAAACGGGCAACCAAAGACCAACAAACACGGCAGGATAGAATGATTATTTGGTGTAAAGAAAAATATCCTTTACATCAATATTTACGGGCTGCAAAAATTACACGAGAGTTACGTCAAATAAAATCTGAAGAAGAAATTGATCTTGTGAAAAAGGCAGCTAATATCAGTATTGAATCTTTTAAACGTGTTTTAAAAGTTTGTGAACCTAACATTAAAGAATACGAATTAGAAGCAGAATTAACCTATAATTTAATAAAGACTGGAGGGAAAAGGCATGCGTTTCAACCCATTGTGGCGTCAGGTAAAAATGCTTGTGCATTACATTACAATACCAATGATGCCATTTGTAATGATGGAGATATGATTTTGATGGATTTTGGAGTTTGTTTTGCAAATTATAACAGTGATACCACGCGTTGCTTTCCGGTAAACGGGAAGTTTTCAGCAAGACAAAAAGAAGTGTATAGCTCAGTTCTGCATTGCTTAAAGGAAGGAAGTAAACTTTTAAAACCTGGAGTTATATCATCTGATTATGAGCAACAAATGGCGAATTTAGTTGAGACGGAATTAATAAAATTAGGGTTGTTGAAAGCCGATGATGTTTCAAAACAAGATCCAGAAAAGCCTTTATATAAAAAGTATTTTATGCATGGTACCGCACATCATATTGGATTGGATGTACATGATGTTGGTTTGTATTCACGTCCATTTGAATCGGGAATGATATTAACTTGTGAGCCAGGAATTTATATTCCAGAGGAAGGTATTGGTTGCCGCTTAGAAAACGATTATTTAATTACTGAAAAAGGGAATATTAATTTAACCGAAGCAATGCCAATAGAAATTGAAGATATTGAAGCTTCAATGAATAATTAAAAGAAGACACACTATGAATATCATTGGAATTGGAGGGTCAACCGCAGAAATAGAATTAAAAGCAATCGTACCGAACGGACATTTAGTTAAAGCCATTCAAAAGGAAGAATTTCAATTACGAATTAATAAAGCTTGTGCGCTAATGCAGTCACAAAAAGTTCAAGCCTTATACTTACATGCAGGATCTAATTTGTTTTATTTTACAGGAACACATTGGGGTTCTAGTGAACGCATGGTAGGCGCTTTATTGTTTCCAAATGGTGAACTTCATTATATAGCACCTCGATTTGAAAAAGGCACCGTTTTAGATTTTATGAAAATTGAAGGTAAAGTCAATTGTTGGGAAGAACACGAAAGTCCTTATCAATTATTTATTCAAATCCTTAAGGATAATGGCGTAACTAATGGTGACATTTTAATGGATGAAACCACACCGTTCTTCATCTCTGATGGCATTTTAAAAGCATCATCGGAATATACATTAAGTAATGCTAATCCAATTATTTCGGGTTGCAGAATGATTAAGTCGGGTGCGGAAATAGCCATTATGCAACACGCTATGAATATTACTCTAGACGTTCAAAAAGCAGTAGCTAGAATTTTAAGAGTTGGTATTAGTGCTAAGGAAGTTGAAGATTTTATTAATGAAGCTCATAAACGATATGGTGCTTCCTCAGGGTCTTATTTTTGTATTGTGTTGTTTGGTGTGGATTCTTCATTTCCACATGGTGTAAGTAATCCAAAAGACCTTGAAATGAATGATATGGTTCTTATAGATACGGGTTGTATGCTGCATGATTATATATCAGATATTACTCGAACTTATGTTTTTGGAAAAGCCAATGATTTACAACGACGCATTTGGAACATAGAAAAAGAAACGCAACAAGCTGCTTTTGATGCTTCTCAATTAGGAAATACTTGTTCTGCTATTGATTTGGCATCTAGAAAAGTATTAGAATCTCATGAACTAGGACCAGATTATGAGTTACCAGGGTTACCACACAGAACAGGGCACGGTATAGGGGTAGATATTCATGAATATCCTTATATCGTTAAAGGAAATGAAACCGTTTTAGAGCCGGGAATGTGTTTTAGTATTGAACCAATGATTTGTGTGCCAGATAAATTTGGCGTCCGTCTTGAAGATCATATTTATATGACTAAAGAAGGACCAAAATGGTTTACTAAACCAATGCACAGTATTGGAAATCCATTCGGAGAATAATAGATTGATTACCTTAAAATAAAACCGTCTTTCATAGGGTCGTTTGGGTCAATTACAAAGGTTTGTATTCCGGTAATGTATGCTGTTCCTTCAACCTGAGGGATTACAGCTTTAAAAGGGCCAAAGTCTTCCTCAGAAACTACTGAGCCTTTAAAAACCGAATTTGTAATACTTTCTATAGTCATAGTTTCACCAAAATCAATTTCATTTCTTGACTTATGGATAGCCATTCTACCAGAAACACCAGACCCAGTTGGACATCTGTCGACTTCACCTTCGGCAAAAATGCAAACATTTCTGCTATCGTTGCCAGATAATTGTTTATTGTTATTGATAAAAATAGTACCATAAAGAAAACTCAAATCGTTTTCAAAAGGATGTAAAATTTCTTTATCGGCTTTCATTACAGCATTTTTAATGTCCATGCCTTTTGCAATTAATGTTCGGTAAGATTCTGGTTTTAAATTAAAATCAAAATTATTTTTTGCCATATCTACGTAGGCGTAAAAAGCCCCACCATAGGCCAAATCATAGGTTACTTTTTCTAACCCTTCAACATTAACAGTTCTGTCTAACCCAACAACAAAACTAGGGACACAATGAAAACGAACACTTGTGGTTTTTCCATTTTTAACATGAGCAAACGAGGTGACCCTTCCACAAGGGGCATCAATTTTTATAATGTTATCGCCTTCTTTTAGATCAATCCACTTCATCTCTACTGCCAATGTAGAAATAGCAATAATGGCGTGACCACACATTGTTGAATACCCTTCATTATGTAAAAAAAGAATCCCAAAATCACCTTCATCGTCGTTTGGAGGTAATAAAAGACAGCCATACATATCGGCATGACCACGAGGTTCGAACATTAAAGACGTACGTAAATAATCAAAATTCTCTTTACAATATCTTCGGTATTCTAAAACAGAATCACCTTTTAATTCAGGGAAACCACCAACAATAACTCTAAGTGGTTCGCCTCCAGTATGCATATCAATCGTCTTTATTTGTAACCAATCCTTTGGTGCCTCAAAATTGGTCTTATCAAGTATGTTTTGATATGTATTATTCATTTTTAAATTTATTATAGAAATAACCAGCGGCAACTAAATCTTCGAGTGCATGACCAACTGATTTGAATACCGTAATCTCTTTTTTAGAAGTGCGTCCGTTATGTTTATTTGAACAAAGCCCAAATAAATCTGCTTTGATAGCTTCTTCTTTCAGAATACCATTTTTAATAGGAATAACAATATCTCCACTTTCTGTTAACCCACCTTGAAACGTATCGAGAAAAACTGAAGCTTTAGCAATCGTTTCATCATCCGCTTCACGCATATCTTTTTTATAGGCTCCAACCAAATCAATATGCTGTCCAGCTTTTAAATGTTTCCCTAAAACTAATGGTGTTTTAGATAAGGTAGCACATGAAACGATATCGACTTCAGATATTTTTTCTTCAATTGTTTTAATTGGTTGAATACTAAATTTTTCATTTTTTAGTGCAGTTGAAATGGCTTGTGCTTTTTTAAAATTTCGTCCCCAAACAAAGACTTTTTTTATAGGTCTTATTGATGCATGTGCTTTAATAAGATTAGTGGATAATGCTCCCGTGCCAATCATTAACATTGAATTTGAATCTTTACGGGATAAATAAGAAGCCGCTAAGGCAGATGCTGCAGCTGTTCGTTTAACTGTTAAACTCTTAGCTTCTAGAATGGCTTTTATAGTTCCTTTTATAGCGTCAAAATAAATATATGTGCCTTGTATTGATGGTAAATTAAATTGTCCGTTTTTTGGACTTACAGTTACTATTTTCACACCTGCATCTTTACTTGGATTCCATGCTGGCATTAACAATAATGTAGAATCTGCATAAACGTCTGGATTTGGAAAGTCATGATGATGACGCATGGGAATAATTGTTTTATTGATAGAAAACCCAAGTTTCAACTCTTGGATTAATTCAGAAAACACGTTGTTATTTTCAATAAACACGTTGTCTATTTGTGAAATTTTTTCCATAAGTTAAATGTAACAAAATGATAATTTCTAATTCAATATTATTTATGAACAAAATTAAATCACACGAAAAATAGGCTGTATGATTCAGGTAATCAATTTGTTGAAAGAATAAAATAGAATTTATAAATCTAAGTTTTCAATATCTAAACGCATATTAATCATATGTTTTTTAAAACCAACTTTTTGGTAAGCGCTTAGGGCTGGAATATTGTCATCATAAACATCTAATCTTATTTCGAATATATTACGCGATTTACACCATTGCATTAAAGCATCAATAATATATTTATTCAGTTGTTTTCCTCTATGATCTTCAGAAACATACATAAATCCTAAATACCCTTGTTTTTTGTGTTTTAAGTAGTGTCTGTCAGTTTTAATTTTTGCATAACCAGAGGCCACTATTTCATTTTCGATTTCGGCTACAAAAACTTCAGAGTTTGGACTTGTAATTAATTCTGAAATATCATAATATGTAACCTCACCTTCCTTTATTGTGGGGTCAAAACGGCGTTCTGCTTCAATAACACCTTGTTCAAAGCGTAATAAAACAGTTAAATCTTTTAATGTGGCTATTCTAATTATTGGCACCATGAATTAAGATGAGGTATCAGCAATAATTTTCCATTCACTATTAATCTTTTTTAGGATAATCATAAAAATACCATCAGCATTGCCAACATCTCGTTTAAGATGATACTCCCCTAAAACATAATAGGCGCCTTCACTTATTTTTGTAATTGCATTAATTCTAAAGTTTAGTTTTCCTGTGTGTTCTTTTGTAGGGTAGGCTTTTTGGTAACGTTCTAAAGTATTCTCCCAGCCGTAAGTTACACCATTACTTCCATAAAATTTAAGTGAATCATTCTTCCAATAACCTTCCATGAATTCTTCGAGGTTATTTTTGGACCAAGCAATCCTTTGTTTTTTTAATACTTTATTAATGGCTTTTATGTCGGCTTCATCATTAGATTGGGCATAGCTGCTAAAAAAGCAAACTATGCAAAGTAATACCATTAGTTTTTTCATGTATTGATGTTTAGTCTTGTTATAATTATAATTTCATGATGATTACTCTAGAAGCAAAAGCCATACCATCCTATTATTTATATGACGAACCGTGATTTGCTTGAGTATTATTTGTTTTAATAAACGTAAAAGTAACAAAATCTTCTATTAAAAAAAGGTTGCTCGTCGATGAAATTGACATCAAATATTATTTCATCTAAAGTTAGAATCTATTGGTCGAAAAAATAGTGCGTATACCGTGTTGCTTTCTTATATTTACCCTGTAGTCAAAACGATTACGCTCCCTCAGATTTACATTTTAACCGCTAAAAATCAATTTATTATGGATTTTAAAATTTCACATTGCAACAACTTCTTTAAAGTAAAAGGTATTCTTAACAAGAACAATGTTAGTTTATTTAATGATGAATTTAACAACATTTTTGATAGAGTAAACAACTTAACTATTAGTATTCAAGACATAATAAGTATGGATAAATATGGTGTGGAAGCTATTGCAGAACTTCATGAAAGAGCATTAGCTAAAAACAAAAAATTATCTATAATTGGTTCTGGTTGTAAAGAGCTATATGATCATTTTAAAACCGAAACAGCGGCCTAATTATAATATATTTTTCTGCTGTTTATAAAAGGCATCTGCCTGCAATTGCATAAGTTCCCTCGCTTTTTTGCGCTTGTAAGTATACAATTCCTCCTCGTTTTCTATATCGCTATAAATTCGGTCGTTAAGAGCATAATCTGTTTTTAACATGGCTTCGCGCTGGTTAATATTTTGAAGCACATTTGTTTTTATTGCCGTTTCTTGGTCTTCCAACTTTAAGTCATAGGCTCCCTTTGGCGAAAGTAACTTTGCTAATATTGGTGAAGTCTCAATGGCTAAAAACAATAAGAATATAAAAAAGGATGGTAACCAAGGCAGCTTTCCTAAAGCGTTAACACGTGCCATTAAACCATCAAAGTTATTAATAATGGGTTGCGTTTTGGCAACCTGCGTGTCATAATCCCCTTTAAGTGTTATAATTTCACTTTCTATAGAGGTGATTTTTTCTTTATTATAAGTTTTTAATTGCTGCAATTCTGCTAATAAAGCATCATGCTTTTCTCGTTTTTCTTTGTAAACGGGGCCTTTTCCTAAAAGTTTAGTTCCAGCAGTTCCTTCGGCTTCAGATATATAGATATCGTATAATTGATTAACTTCAGCTTCTTTCGTGTCGATTTGTTGTTTTAAAGTTAGAATATCACTATTTAAACCATCGATACTAGGTGTAAATTGTTCAGCAAGTTGTGTTTTATTCGCTAAAGTCAATTCGTTTTTCTGTTCTAATAACACTTGATTTATTTCTTTTTCAAAAATCTTTAACTCTAGAGGTTTTGAAATTACTACAGCAATAATCACGGCAAGTACAATTCTGGGAGCGGCTTGAATGAGTTCATCTATAATGTTCCCCGTTTTCTTAATAGTAGATACGATATATCGATCTAAATTAAAAATGAGTAAACCCCAAATGAGTCCGAAGAAAACAGCCGAATAGAGATTGTCGAAAACGGTGTAAAGGGCATAACTACCAGCAATAAAAGCCATAACCGCTGTAAAGAAAACGGTGGCGCCAATGCCAGCGTATTTGTTTTGTTCGCCTTTGGAGCATTGCTCTAAAATATCAGTATCTGAGCCTGAGCAAATGATGAAGAATTGCTTTAACATAATGTGATTGATTTTGATTGATTGACTATTAGAACGTTAAAGCCTATAATTTGTTACATGTTTTAACAAAAAAAAGACCTATAAGTTTTAGTTTATAGGTCTATGTTAATCTCAGATAAATTAAAATGCTATTGGATCTGTCTGAATATTTACAACATTAACCCCTTTGTTTGTCTTTGAAGATATATTTAAATTTTTATTCTTTTTTAATAATTCAATGGCGATATCAGATGATATTTTTTTCCCGTTGTAATAAAATGTAGCCCCTTTTTTAGCCATATCAATAACGTAGTCTAGTGGTGATTTTGGAGCTGGTGGTGGCGGGATATCTGAGACCGCACTTTTTTTTACTATTGGTGGAGCAGGAGGCTCAGGAATATTTGAAATATCACCTTTTTTAATTACAGGAGATGGTGGCGGTGGTGGACAATTAGGAAAAGGTTCAGCATTTGCCTTTTGTTTACCACTCATTAAACCATATAAGTACTCCAAACGTTTAACATCTTTTAGTTTGATGATGCGCTTGTCTTCTGGTTGGGTATTATATTTTTTTGCAAGTGTATTGTATTCATCAACTTGTTTTTGGGTAGCTTTTTCTTGAATGATTTTCTCGTTTGAATAATTATCGTATTCTACATAATGCTTACTGCTGAAGCTGTAAATTAAAATGGCTAATAATGGTAAAATAATGAGACTGCGAAACCAAATAATTGTTTTTGATGTTTTTGTTTTCATAACTGTAAATCGTTTTTTGATTAATGAATAATTTATGGCATTTGCCAATTGATTATGAGAAGTATTTGATGAGAATGCTAATAATAATTGTTGATAATGTTTTGTGTTTGTGCCTTTGTTTATGACAGCCTGGTCTGCTAAAAATTCGTGATTAAGTTTAATATCTTTTTTAATTAAATAAAGCAAAGGATTAAACCAAAAAGCTATTTGAAGTAATTCAATAAATAAAATATCTAAAGCGTGTTTTTGTTTAGCATGAACTTGTTCATGCAATAAAACTTCTCTTGGTATAAGGTTGTGTTCATACTTGCTTTTATTTAAAAATATGTAGTTAAAAAAGGCGTGAGGTTGTATTAAATCGTGCAGTAAAACATTTATATAGTTTTGTTTTTTATACTTAGGGTTAGTTTTTATTTTTTGAAATATTTGGTAAAGGTTTTTAAAAAATCTAACCGAAAATAATATGACGCCTAAAACATAAATACTCCAAAATATATAAGGAGCGTAATCTAGAAAAAATTTGCCTTCTGTAAAATTAGGTGCTGCTTTATTATCAAAATCTGAAGCAATAATTAAGTTTGTAGGTTCTGTCTTAACATATTCTGTAAATACAATAAAAGGTATACTGATTGATATTACAATTACAGCTATTAAATAAAAGCGTTTAAAAACATGCACACTAGTTTTTTCTAAACAAAGTTTATAAAACAACATGAAAACTGCTAAACAGGCACTAGATTTTAATAGTATAAGTAACATAACTATTTAATTCGTTTATATTTATTTTTAATAAAGGTCTCATTGAACCTTGTGATTTTAAAGCTAGAATAATTTTAATAATTTGGATTACTGCGGTTTGTTTTTAATTTCAGTATCAATTAAGGTTTTTAATTCTTCCAACTCTTCTTTGGTAAGATTGGTTTCTTTTGTGAAAAATGATGCAAATTGTGAAGCACTATCGTTAAAAAAGTTTTTGATAAGCCCATTGACATGCTTTGAGAAATAGTCTTTCTTTTTTACTAACGGATAATATTCTCTGGATTTGCCAAAGAGTTTGTAATCAATAAAGCCTTTGTCCGTCATACGTTTTAATAACGTTGCTACTGTTGTGTTCGCTGGTTTTGGTTCTGGATAGACGTCTAGCAAATCTTTCATAAAAGCTTTTTCGAGCTTCCAGACGTGATTCATTAATTCTTCTTCAGTTTTAGATAATTGCATTGTTCTACAATATTAGAGTATTCTCTACAAATGTAGAACAAATATTTGTATTCTACAAACGTAGAGTTAAAAACAGTTTATTTATTTCTAGACCGAACACTCTCAATGACTACGGTTGCAATGATTAAAGATCCACCAAAAAAGGTGTTTAATGTTGGGACTTCTTTTAAGAAAATGAAGGCTATAATTATTCCAAAAATAGGTTGAGCACTTCCAATAATACTTGCCGTACTAACTGAGAAATGTTTTAAGCTGTTAATGAATAAAGAATGTCCAATAGCAGTGGTTACTAAGCCTAATATTATTAAGTATGGTAATTGTGATTGGATGTTACTAATGTCCCTTTTAAACATAACGGGTAGTAAAAAGATACTAACTATTAAAACTTGCTGCATCATGAGCACCGTGCCGTCGTATTTGTGTATGTGGCGCTTTAAAATGAGGTTTCTTAGTGCATAACATAAAGCTGAAAAAACACCAATAAGAATTCCTTTTATGTAAGTATTTTCAAAATTAAGGTCTGGAGCTAGAATATAAATCCCTAGCAATACCATTAAAGCTAATAGAATGTGTATTGGATTTAATTTAGTTTTTGTAAACAGTGGTTCTAACAAGGCTGTAATTACTGGAAATGTAAAAAGTGAGAGCATGCCTATTGCTACGTTTGATAATTTTAAGGCGTAAAAATAAGTAACCCAATGTGTGCCCAATAATAAAGCACTTAATAGAATAGTTGGGATGTCTTTTCTAGATTTAATCTTGATGTTCAGCTTTTTATAACGACAAAAAATGAAAAGGAATAGGGCTCCTAATACACTTCTGCAAAAAATAATTACTGGCGTTGGTAAGTCTATAAATTTCCCTAAAGCACCAGAAGTACTGATTAGTAAAGTGGCAAATGTGAGTAATAAAAGTTGATTGCTGTGTTGGTTTTTCATTTAGTGTTGCTAACTTGTGTTAGCGATTGTAATGGCATCCTTTTTTTGCTTTAATAAGTGGCAAAAAAAGATATAATGAAAAGCGCGACCCTTTTGGTAACACCAAAATTATTTTGATAATTCCGTGAAATATTTATAAAACAATGGAATGGTTTCGATGCCTTTTAAATAATTAAAAACACCAAAATGTTCGTTTGGTGAATGTATAGCATCACTGTCTAAACCAAACCCCATTAAGATGGTCTTACTGCCTAATTCTTGCTCAAAAAGGGCTACAATAGGGATGCTGCCACCGCTACGCTGAGGAATAGGAGTTTTACCAAATGTTTCTTGATAAGCCATGCTTGCTGCTTTATATCCAATATTATTTATGGGTGTTACATAACCTTGCCCGCCATGATGCGGTGTTACCTTTACGCTAACGCCTTTTGGAGCTATACTTTCAAAATGGGTTTTAAATAATTGTGTGATGTCTTTCCAATCTTGATGAGGAACCAAGCGCATAGAAATTTTGGCATACGCTTTACTAGCTATTACTGTTTTTGCCCCTTCGCCAGTGTAACCGCCCCAAATACCATTAACATCTAATGTTGGTCTAATAGCATTACGTTCATTTGTAGTGTATCCTTTTTCGCCGCAAACCGCATCAATATTTAGTGCTTTTTTATAGTTTTCTAAACTAAAAGGGGCTTTTGCCATTTCGGCACGTTCTTCTTTTGAGAGGTCTTCCACTTTGTCATAAAATCCTGGAATGGTGATATGATTGTTTTCGTCATGAAGCGATGCAATCATTTTTGCCAAAATATTAATAGGATTGGCTACAGCGCCACCATATAGACCTGAATGTAAATCACGATTGGGGCCAGTAACTTCAACTTCAACATAGCTTAATCCTCTTAAGCCTGTAGTTATTGAAGGAACATCGTTCGCTATCATGCCTGTATCTGAAATTAAAATGACATCATTCTTTAATTTCTCTTGATGGTTTTTTACATAGGTTGAGAGGTTTACACTACCCACTTCTTCTTCGCCTTCAATCATAAATTTCACATTACATGGCAACTGGTTTGTAGCTGTCATAAACTCCATAGCCTTTACATGCATATACATTTGACCTTTATCATCACATGCGCCACGAGCAAAAATGGCACCTTCAGGATGTGATTCTGTTTTTTTAATTACTGGTTCAAATGGTGGAGAGCTCCACAGATCTATAGGGTCTGGTGGTTGTACATCATAATGCCCGTAAACTAAAATGGTTGGTAGGTTTTTGTCAATTAATTTTTCACCATAAACAATGGGGTAGCCTTCCGTTTCGCAAATTTCAACAGCATCGCATCCCGCTTTTTCAAGACTAATTTTAACTGCATCTGCTGTTTTTAAAACATCATTTTTGTATGCTGAATCGGCACTTATAGACGGAATTTTTAAGAGTTCTATTAACTCATTTAAGAATCTGTCTTTGTGTTCTGAAATATAGGATTTGATGTGGTTCATTGAAGTTTTTATTAGGATGTATTCAAAAGTATAAAAAAGAATGTTTTTTGATACTATAAAGTTTGCAATTTAAAAATGTTGTTTATATTTGCAACCCGATAATTATCGGGACTAAGCGGGAGTGGTGGAATTGGTAGACACGCTAGACTTAGGATCTAGTGCCGCAAGGTGTGAGAGTTCGAGTCTCTTCTCCCGCACAAAAAGCCGACTTATATGAGTTGGCTTTTTTATTTGTACTATTTATCATTCGATAAATGGCCTTTATAGAGAGATGTTAACAGGTGTTATTAAATTATTTTGGCATTTCTTAATCCCTAACAACTTAAAGATTATATATTTGCAAAAAATGTATTTTTTGGAAGATTTTTTTTCTTTTAAATAGCACGTTTTAAAGCCATTAAATATAAATCATAATTAAAAAAATGAACAAACAAATTGATCAACAAGCAGCAGATAATATTAGAGCATTAGCTGTAGCTATGGTAGAAAAAGCAAAGTCGGGTCACCCAGGTGGTCCTATGGGAGGTGCAGATTTTATGCACATTCTTTATTCAGAATTTTTTAATTATGATCCTTCAGATATGACTTGGGCATTTAGAGATCGTTTCTACATGGATGCGGGTCATTTATCTACTTTAATGTATGCTCAGTACTATCTTTTAGGGAACTATGCTAAAGATGATTTAGCAAACTTCAGACAATGGGGTTCAATTACACCAGGTCATCCAGAAGTTGATGTTGCTAGAGGAATAGAAAACACATCTGGTCCATTAGGGCAAGGTCATACTATGGGTGTTGGAGCGGCTATTGCAGCTAAGTTTTTACAAGCTCGTTTTGGAGATTGGATGAATCATAAAATTTATGGTTTTATTTCTGATGGTGGAATTCAAGAGGAAATCTCTCAGGGTGCTGGTAGAATTGCAGGTCATTTAGGATTAAGTAACTTTATTATGTTCTTTGATTCTAATGATATACAATTATCAACTTCGACTGATGAGGTAACTAGTGAAGATACAGCGATGAAGTATGAGGCATGGGGCTGGAAAGTAGTTACCATTGATGCACATAATCATGATGAAATCAGACAAGCATTAACCGATGCTAATAATGAAAATGAAAGACCAACTCTTATTATTGGGAAAACAATTATGGGTAAAGGTTGTGTAACTGCTGATGGAAGTATGTTTGAAGGGCACTGTGAATTACACGGTCAGCCTATTGGAGCAACTGGCGCAGATTACGAAAAGACGTTATTGAATTTAGGAGCTAGTGTTGAAAATCCTTTTGATATTTACGGAGATGTAAGTACGTTTTACAAAGACTTATTAGAAAAGAAAACAGCCCAAGCTGCTGAAAAGAAATCAGAAATTAATACTTGGAAAAAAGATAATGAAGTACTTGCTGATAAATTGGATTTCTTCTTATCAGGCGAACTTCCTGAATTAGATTTTGAATCCATTGAACATAAAGCCGGTTTAGCTACCAGAGTTGCTTCATCTAATGTTTTAGGATATTTAGCTGAAAATGTAGAAAACATGATTGTGTCTTCAGCAGATTTATCTAATAGTGATAAAACTGATGGGTTCTTAAAGAAATCATCGGCATTACAAAAAGGAGATTTTAGTGGATCGTTTTTACAAGCGGGTGTTGCAGAATTAACAATGGCTTGTATTGCTAATGGTATTGCTTTACACGGCGGAATTATACCTGTAGTGGCAACATTCTTTGTGTTTTCAGATTACATGAAACCGGCCATTCGTTTAAGTGGTATTCAAGAATTAGGCGTAAAATACGTTTGGACACATGATGCCTTTAGAGTAGGTGAAGATGGACCAACTCACCAACCAATTGAGCAAGAAGCACAAATAAGATTATTAGAAAAGCTTAAAAACCATAGTGGTAAAAATAGTTTTTTGGCAATGCGTCCAGCAGATTCAGCAGAAACGAGCGTCGCTTGGAAAATGGCTTTAGAAAACACAAATACACCATCAGGTTTAATTTTATCAAGACAAGGTATCAAAGATATTCCTGCACAAGGCACTTCAAGATATCAAGAGGCACTTGCAGCAGAGAAAGGCGGATATTTAGTGAAAGAAGTAGAAAATCCAGATATTGTTTTAATTGCTAACGGATCAGAAGTTGCCACTTTAATAGAAGCAGCTAAATTACTTGAAGAAAGAGAAGGATTAAAAGTAAATATTGCTTCTGTTATTTCAGAAGGTGTATTCAGACAACAATCTAAAGCCTATCAAGAAAGTGTGATTCCGAAGCATAAACCTTTATATGGTTTAACGGCTGGATTACCTGTTAATTTAGAAGGTCTTGTTGGAGATAACGGTAAAGTTTTTGGAGTTGACCATTTTGGGTACTCAGCACCAGCAAGCGTATTAGATGAGAAATTTGGTTTTACTGGAGAACAAGTGAGCCAAAACGTAATGGAATATTTAAATGCAAACGTTTTAATAAAATAAGGAGATGAAATGAGCATTACAAGATTTTCGATATGAATTGAAATGATTACATGCGAATTACATTTGACAGATAAATAACAATAAAAACAAACAAATGAAATTTTTTATAGATACAGCAAACCTTGATGATATTGCAGAAGCACAAGCTTTAGGTGTTTTAGATGGTGTAACAACAAACCCGTCTTTAATGGCTAAAGAAGGAATTACAGGTGAGGCCAATATTATTGGGCATTACAAGAAAATTTGTGATTTAGTTGAAGGAGATGTTAGTGCAGAAGTGATTTCAACAGATTTTGAAGGAATGGTTAGAGAAGGTGAAGCACTAGCTGCTTTAAACCCTCAGATTGTTGTGAAATTACCAATAATTGCTGATGGTATTAAAGCTTGTAAATATTTTTCAGATAAGGGAATTAAGACGAATGTAACCTTGGTTTTTTCTGCAGGTCAAGCACTTCTTGCAGCAAAAGCAGGAGCAACTTATGTGTCTCCATTTATTGGGAGATTAGATGATATCTCAACTGATGGTTTAAACTTAATTGCTGAAATAAGACAGATTTATGATAATTACGGTTTTGAAACTCAAATTTTAGCAGCATCAGTGCGCCATACTATGCACGTAATAGATTGTGCTAAATTAGGTAGCGATGTAATGACGGGGCCTTTAGCGTCAATAAAAGGCTTATTAAAACATCCTTTAACTGATATTGGTTTAGCTCAGTTTTTAGAAGATTATAAAAAGGGGAATAGCTAGAATACTATTATCTTTTAAAAGTAAAAAGCTTCTCATGTTCCAAATAGGAATTGAGAAGCTTTTTTGATTAAACAAACTAAACTAAATTTTTATTAAGTCCTGCATTTTTTAGGTTATATATTATATACATATAATTTAAAAACAAGCTTTTTACTATTCTTAACATTAACAGATTTTACTTTATTAATTGCAAGCTTGAAACTCAGATGAGCATAATACGTTTCGGTTTTAACAGAAATATCGATTTACTAAAACGTTTTCGTTAAAAAAAATGAGTGTTTTTTATCAAATCTTTAAAAAGTGTAAAACACGGATTGTAGATTTAGGGAGTAAAACAACTATTTTAAAGAAAGTTAAAGAAGTTTTTGATTTAAGTTGTTTACGCAGTATTGACTTTAATTATTCTGATAAATTTGGGATAATTAACTTTTTAAAAGTAATCCCTCAAATTATCAGCGCCTTAATTGGTGGGCCACTTGTAAAACATGCTTACTGCAATCCTACAATATATGGCTTAGTAATGAGTGGAATTAGTTTTTTAATTGTGGCATCTCTAGTCTATAAAGTAAAAGATGTTCACGGTGTTATTCAATCATAATAAATGAAAAAAATAGGAGTCATATTCGATTTAGATGGTGTTATTGTAGACACAGCAAAATATCATTTTTTAGCATGGAAAGACCTTGCAAATCATTTAGGTTTTGAGTTTACCCAAGCGCATAATGAACTTTTAAAAGGTGTTAGCCGTGTACGGTCATTAGAGATTCTTTTAGATATTGGGAAAGTGGAACTTTCAGATGAAAAAAAACAAGAATATCTTATCAGTAAGAATACCCATTATCTTGAATATATCAACAAAATGGGGTCTGAAGAAATTCTACCAGGAGTAAATGAACTTTTAGACACTTTGGACAATTTGGGTATTAAATACGTTTTAGGTTCTGCCAGTAAAAACGCGCCATTAATTTTAAAACAAGTTAACCTTTTTGAAAGATTTGCTGGTATTGTTGATGGGAACAGTGTTTCTAAAGCTAAGCCAGATCCAGAAGTCTTTTTAATTGGAGCAAAAAAATTGAATTTACAACCAGAACATTGTATTGTTTTTGAAGATGCTATCGCAGGTGTTGAAGCTGCAAATAAAGCAAATATGATATCAATCGGAATTGGAGATAAAAAATTACTTCATGAAGCCGATCTTAATTTCAATAATTTAACTGAAATTTCTGAGGATTTTATCAAAGAATTGATAAAAAGAACAGAAGCGATAGAACAGAGATAATAGAAGTAAATTTTAAGTTTATTCTTGATTGATAATAACTAGTATTTATGCTCTTAAAATAAAAAAATAATAATCGAGAAATAGGGTCATTGAATAGTGAAGTCTAACAGCGAAGCCGTCTAATGTCTATTCTCTATCATCTTAAAAAAAATGAACCAGGATTATATAAAACCAGATAATTGGTCCATCATAGAAGAAGGTTTTGATGCAAGTCGTGTAAAATCTTCAGAGAGTTTATTTAGTATTGGTAACGGTGCCATGGGGCAACGTGCCAATTTTGAAGAACACTATTCAGGTGAAACGTTTCAAGGAAGCTATATTGCTGGGGTTTACTATCCTGATAAGACGCGGGTAGGTTGGTGGAAAAATGGCTATCCAGAATATTTTGCTAAAGTATTAAATGCACCAAATTGGATTGGGATTAACGTGATAGTTGATGGTGAGCCATTGGATTTGAATACTTGTAAATCTGTTGATAGTTTCAAGCGTGAACTCAACATGAAAGAAGGCTGGTTGTCCAGATATTTTATAGCAACCTTAACAAATGATGTTCAGGTTGAGGTATCTGTGAAACGGTTTTTAAGCTTAGATTTAGATGAAGTTGGAGCCATTAAATATGAAATAAAACCAGTAAATAAAGATGCTGAAATAATATTTCAACCGTATTTAGATTCTGGTATTACAAATGAAGATACCAATTGGGATGATAAGTTTTGGGATACAACCGATGTAAGTCATTTCAAAAGTCTAGCTTTTATTAAAGCTAAAACTATGAAAACCAATTTCCATACCTGTACATTCATGGAATCGAAAGTTTTTGTTTCAGATAAGCCCATAATGGTTGAACCTAAGATAAAAGCTGATTCAAATCATGTGTCATTTAGTTATGCATATCTAATAAAAAAAGGAGATACGTATAGTATTCAAAAATTTGGAGGGTATACAGTAGATAGAAATCACGACAAATCGAAATTAGTTAAAGTTGCAAAGGAAGTTCTAAAAATAGCAATTGAGAAAGGGTTCAACCAATTACTTGAAGAACAAAAACAAGCTTGGGCAACTATTTGGAAAATGGCTGATATTACTATTGAAGGTGATATAAAAGCACAACAAGGTATTCGATTTAATATTTTCCAATTAAACCAAACCTATTTAGGTAAAGACTCAAGATTAAATATTGGGCCTAAAGGTTTTACGGGTGAAAAATACGGAGGAAGTACCTACTGGGATACTGAAGCTTATTGCATTCCTTTTTATATGGCGACTAAAGACCAAAAGGTAGCTAGATCACTTTTAGAGTACCGTTATAATCATTTAGAAAAAGCCATTGAAAACGCTCAAAAATTAGGGTTTACTAATGGTGCAGCTTTATATCCTATGGTCACTATGAATGGTGAGGAATGTCACAATGAATGGGAAATTACTTTTGAAGAAATTCATAGAAATGGAGCCATAGCATTCGCTATTTACAACTATTACCGCTATACAGGAGATTACAGTTATATTCCAGAAAAAGGACTAGAAGTTTTAATTGGAATTGCTCGTTTTTGGCAACAGCGTGCCACATTTTCCAAAGACAAAAACCAGTATGTTATTCTTGGTGTAACAGGGCCAAATGAATATGAGAATAACGTAAATAATAATTGGTACACGAACTATTTAGCAAAATGGTGTATTGATTATACGCTTGAGCAAATTGAAAAAATTGAAATAGAATATGCTTCAGACTTTTCAAGAATCACCAAAAAAGTAAAAGTATCGAAGAAAGAATTGGCGCTATGGAAAACGGTTGCAGATAACATGTATTTTGCATATTCAGAAAAGTATCAAGTGTATTTGCAACAAGATGGGTTTTTGGATAAAGAATTGATTACGGTTGAAGATTTACCAAAAACACAAAGACCCATCAATCAAAAATGGAGCTGGGATAGAATCCTGCGCTCACCATATATAAAACAAGCCGATGTTTTACAAGGCTTCTACTTTTTTGAAGACCAATTTTCTGATGAAGCATTAGAACGTCATTTTAATTTTTATGAGCCATTTACAGTTCATGAAAGTTCATTATCACCTTGTGTTCATAGTATTCAAGCAACTAAATTAGATAGAATGGAGCAAGCGTATACCTTCTATTTACGCACTTCTAGATTAGATTTAGATGATTACAATAATGAAGTACATGAAGGTTTGCATATTACCTCTATGGCGGGAACCTGGATGAGTATTGTTGAAGGTTTTGGTGGCATGAGAATTAAAGATAATAAGCTCTCATTTACACCAAAAATCCCTAAACAATGGAAAGGCTATTCGTTTAAAGTAAACTTTAGAAACCATATTATAAAGGTTAAAGTTACTCAAGAGCAGACACATTTTGAAATACTAAGTGGTGATGATCTTGAAATTCTTGTGAATGATAAACCATTATCTTTAAAAAATAAAGTATTAAAAGCTGTAAGCTAATTAAGTTTTTGAATCAATTTTAAGACTAAAATCAAATCTATGAAATTTCTATATATATTAAGTTTTACTGTGTTATTAGCCTTTTTCAATCTTGCTAATTCACAAGAATTGAAATCACCTAATAGTGAATTAACTATGAAATTTTCTTTAGAAAATGATGGTACACCTACTTATGAATTGTCCTATAAAAATAAAGATGTTATAAAGCCAAGTCATTTAGGTTTGGAGCTAAAAGATGATGAGAAATCATTGTTGAATGATTTTACCATTTTTAATACTGAGAATTCAACGTTTGACGAGACGTGGACACCTGTTTGGGGCGAGGAAAAGGAAATTCGAAATCATTATAATGAATTATCGATAAGTCTAAAACAAAATGAAACCAATAGAATTATCGTTATCCATTTTAGATTATTCAACGAAGGTTTAGGTTTTCGTTATGAGTTTCCACAGCAAGAAAATTTGGTTTATTTCGTAATCAAAGAAGAAAGGTCGCAATTTGCCATGACGGGAAACCATACTGCATTTTGGATACCTGGAGATTATGATTCTCAAGAATATGATTATACGGAATCTAAATTATCTGAAATACGAGAAAAATTTAATAAATCTGTCACTGATAATGCATCGCAAGAACAATTTTCTAAAACAGGTGTGCAAACTGCTTTAATGATGAAAACTACTGATGGGTTATATATCAATCTTCATGAAGCGGCGTTAATTAATTACTCGTGTATGCATCTCAATTTAGATGAAGAAAGCATGATTTTTGAATCATGGTTAACTCCAGATGTAAATGGTGATAAAGGATATATGCAAGCACCATGTAATACACCTTGGAGAACCATTATGGTAAGCGATGATGCACGAGATATTTTGACTTCAAAAATGACATTAAACCTGAATGACCCATGCAAAATAGAAGATACGTCTTGGATAAAGCCAGTAAAATATATTGGTGTTTGGTGGGAAATGATTACCGGTAAAAGTTCTTGGTCTTATACCGATGAATTACCTGCAATTCAATTAGGTGTAACAGACTATTCTACTGTGAAGCCTAACAAAACTCATGCGGCAAACAATACGAAAGTAAAACGTTATATCGATTTTGCCTCAGAACATGGTTTTGATGGTGTTTTGGTGGAAGGTTGGAACGAAGGTTGGGAAGATTGGTTTGGAAAATCTAAAGACTATGTTTTTGATTTTGTAACACCATATCCGGATTTTGATGTTGAAGAAATTCATAAGTATGCTAAGTCAAAAGGTGTTAAAATGATTATGCATCACGAAACGTCTGGATCGACAAGAAATTATGAGCGCCACATGGATACCGCGTATCAATTTATGAAAGATAACGGTTATGATGCAGTGAAGAGCGGCTACGTTGGTAATATTATGCCTCGCGGGGAACACCATTATAGCCAATGGATTATAAATCATTATCAATATGCTTTAGAAAAAGCAGCGGATTATGAAGTCATGGTAAATGCTCATGAGGCCGTAAGACCAACAGGTATTTGCCGGACATACCCTAATTTAATTGGAAATGAATCTGCAAGAGGAACTGAATTTCAGGCATTTGGTGGTTCAAAATCTAACCATGTCACTATTTTGCCATTTACACGTTTAATTGGTGGGCCGATGGATTATACACCTGGAATTTTTGAAATGGATATCAGTAAACTTAATCCTAATAATAATTCTCATGTAAACAGCACCATTGCAAATCAACTAGCATTGTATGTAACGATGTATAGTCCGTTGCAAATGGCAGCAGATTTACCAGAACATTATGAGCAATTTATGGACGCCTTTCAATTTATAAAAGATGTGGCACTAGATTGGGATGAAAGCTTGTATTTGGAAGCAGAACCTGGACATTATATTACAGTGGCGCGAAAAGAAAAAGCGAGTAACAATTGGTTTATTGGTAACGTAAACGGGAATAATTCTAGAATCTCAAACATCAAATTGAATTTCCTTGAAAAAGGAAAAAAATACATGGCTACTATTTATGCCGATGCTAAGGATGCACATTACAAAACCAACCCGCAAGCTTATACTATTAAGACAAAAAAGGTAACGAGTAAATCAAAATTATCTCAGTTATCTGTTCCTGGAGGTGGTTATGCGATAAGTATTAAGGAAGCTAATTGAAATTTTAATGAGTTCAAATATATCATGTGTCACGTTTTAAGCCTATAAGTTGGTGGTAGGTTTTACTTAAATAAAAATCAGAATGAAATTAGTACAATACATTTTTTTGGTATTAATGGTGCTCTGTTTAAGTTGTGTTCAAGAAAAACAAGCACCAGAAAAACAAGGATTAAGCCTAAAGGTAATTGAGAAAAACAAGCTGGTTGTTTATCAGGTTTTTACACGATTATTTGGGAATACGAATACTACAAATAAACCTTGGGGAACGATTGAGGAAAACGGTGTTGGAAAATTTAATGACTTTACAAAGCGCGCTTTACAGGGAATAAAAAATTTAGGTGTAACACATATCTGGTATACAGGTATTCCTCATCATGATGTGATTACAGATTATACTAAATACGGAATTTCAAGTGACGACCCCGATGTTGTTAAAGGGCGAGCAGGATCGCCTTATGCTGTTAAAGATTATTACAATGTAAATCCTGATTTGGCAGAAAATGTTGAGCAACGGTTAGAGGAATTTCAAGCACTTATAAAACGCACACACGAAGCAGACTTAAAAGTGATTATTGATATTGTTCCTAATCACGTGGCGCGAAACTATCACAGTATTTCAAAGCCAGAAGGTATAAGAGATTTTGGTGAGGATGATGACACATCAGTTGCTTATCATGTAAATAATAACTTTTATTACAATCCGAATGAAGTGTTTAAAGTGCCAGTTTGGGAAGATGGGTATTCGCCTCTAGGAAATGAAAAACACCCATTTGAAGATGATTATTTTCTTGAAAAACCTGCAAAATGGACAGGGAATGGGTCAAGATTATCTCAACCTGATAGATATGATTGGTATGAAACCGTAAAAGTTAATTATGGAATGTCACCCGAAGGGAAAAAGGATTTTGATGAACTTCCAGAAGGTTTTGATAATGAAAATTATGAAAAACATTTTGATTTCTGGCGAGATAAAACTGTTCCGAATTCTTGGATAAAGTTTAGAGATATAGCCCTCTATTGGTTAGAAATGGGTGTTGACGGCTTTCGTTATGATATGGCAGAAATGGTACCCGTAGAGTTTTGGAGTTTTATGAATTCATCCATAAAAGTGAAAAACTCGGATACTTTTTTATTGGCTGAAGTCTATAATCCAGCGCTTTACAGAGATTATATCGAGAAGGGGAAAATGGATTATCTATATGATAAAGTCCAATTGTATGATACCATAAAAAGTGTGATGCAAGGCAGAGGCAAAACAGATCATATTCCCCCAATTTTTGATGATTTAAAAGATATAGAACATCACATGCTTCACTTTTTAGAAAACCATGATGAACGACGTTTAGCTAGTCCAGGTTTTGTAGGAAACGCTAAAAAAGGGATGCCTGCTATGGTGGTTTCGGCAACATCAACAACAGCACCAACTATGATTTATTTTGGTCAGGAAGTCGGTGAAGATGGTTCTGAAAACGCTGGATTTGGTTCGTCTACCAGAACTTCAATTTTTGATTATGTAGGTGTGCCGGCACATCAGCGTTGGGTTAATAAAAAACAGTTTGATGGTGGGCAATTAACGAAAGAAGAAAAGGATTTAAGAGATTTTTACAAAAGACTTTTAAATTTCACAATAAACAGTTCTGCTTTAGCTGGAGGTTATCAAGATATTCATTTGTATAATCGAGAACATACAGAAGATTACAGTGATAAAGTGCTCTCTTTTGTGCGTTGGAGTGATGATGAAAAGCTAATCATTGTTTCAAATTTTGATGATGACAACGCTTCTGGATTTGAATTGAAAATACCTAATAGTGTAATTGAAAGTTGGAAGTTGGGTGATGCGACTTTTGAGATTGAAGATCAATTATACAATCAATTCAATTCAACTTTAAAAGTTGAAAAGGGTATTGGGAATATCAAAATAAAGCTAGATGCCTTAGAATCTTTCATCTTAAAAATTAAATAGAAATATGAAGTATATATTAGTATTAATCTCGTTTTTAGTTTTTTTTAATTGTGAAGACAAAAAAAATAGCTCTCAAGTAAAACCAAAAACACCTTTTGTCTGGGAAGGCGCAAATGTGTATTTCTTGCTAACAGATCGTTTTAATAATGGCGATACTTCTAATGATATTAATTTTGATAGAAACCTAGAAACAGGAAAGCTTCGCGATTTCGAAGGAGGAGATATTAAAGGAATTACACAAAAAATAAAAGAAGGCTACTTCACGGATTTAGGAATCAATGCTATTTGGATGACACCTGTTGTAGAACAAATTCATGGAGGTACAGATGAAGGAACTGGTTTAAGTTATGGATTTCATGGGTATTGGGCTAGTGATTGGACAGCAATAGATCCAAACTTTGGAACTGCAGAAGATTTGCATGAATTAGTTGATGCTGCTCACAACCATGGTATACGTGTTTTGTTAGATGCAGTGATAAATCATACCGGACCAGTAACGGAGAAAGATCCTATATGGCCAGAGAATTGGGTCCGCACCGAACCGCAATGTAATTATCAATCTTATGATAACACAATTACTTGCACATTGGTTAAAAACCTTCCAGATATTAAAACTGAAAGTGATGAAGCTGTTGAGTTACCAGCACAACTCGTTGAAAAATGGAAAGCAGAAGGCAGATATGAGCAGGAAATGGCGGAATTAGATGGGTTTTTTAAACGAACAGGACACCCGAGATCGCCACGTTTTTATATTATGAAATGGCTTACCGATTACATCACTGAATTTGGGATTGATGGTTACCGGGTGGATACAGTGAAGCATGTAGAAGAATATGTATGGCAAGAGTTTAAGAAGGAATGTGATTTTGCTTTTGGGCAATTCAAAAAAATTAATCCTGAGAGAGTACTTGATGATAACAATTTCTATTTAGTTGGTGAGGTTTATAACTACGGTATTTCCAATGCTCAAGCATTCGATTTTGGAGATAAAAAAGTGAATTATTTTGATAGTGCATTTAACGGACTCATTAATTTTGAAATGAAGTGGGATGCAGCTCAAATGTCGAAAGAAGCACTTTTTAAAAAATATTCAGATATACTAAATTCGGGATTAAAAGGATATGGCGTTTTAAACTATTTAAGTTCTCATGATGATGGACAGCCTTTTGATGCCAGAAGAGAAAAACCTTTTGAAACGGCTACTAAATTATTATTATGCCCAGGTGCCTCTCAAGTATATTATGGTGATGAGTCAGCACGATCGCTTATTGTTAATGGTACTGTAGGTGATGCAACATTGCGCTCTTTTATGAATTGGGATGCTATTCAAAATACGCCTAAGACAAGAGCAATTTTGAAACATTGGCAAAAATTAGGTCAATTTCGTGCCAACCATCCCGCTGTTGGTGCTGGTGTTCATCAAATGATAACTGAATCCCCTTATACGTTCTACAGAGGGTTTTCAAAAGACGATTTTAGAGATTTAGTTGTTGTTGGTTTAGATTTACCCATTGGAGAAAAAGTGTTAGATGTTTCAAAGGTATTTGAAAATGCTGATTCACTTCGCGATGCATATTCAGGTATTTCAAATAAGGTAGTTGATGGAAAAATCACTATAGATTCTAAATTGAATATTATACTCCTAGAAAAGATATAAGAAAACATTATTTATAGTAACATATTTGCAGTTAGGAAGTCTAATTAATATCGACTAACGCAATAATTCGTAATTTTGTTATACAAAAATTTTCTTAGCATGGATATTAATGATAATATTGAATCACCTTTAAACTTAAAAGTGAGCTTTAGTGTGCTGCTAAATCATTATGAAACTTTAGCTAAAAGTAATGATGAATTTATTGCGACAAAGGCAAAAAGCATATTAAAAACAGCAGAAGCATACCCGGAATTGCGATCTGGTTTCAGCGATATTTCTATATTAGAAAAGAGAGAAAAAGAGATTAATACAATTCTTCAAGATTCATTTTCTCCAATTTTAACTAACAATGAAATTAAAACCGCTTCAGTACCTTTTCATAATTTAATTTTTAACTCTTCAGAACGTTTTAAAAATATAATAGAAATAGCAGGCGATGATTTTGAGCTTCAAATAAAGAATATGCCAGAGGATGATAGGTACATTATCGCATGTAATATTATTTTAAGTTTTTGTTATGGGTATAATTTAAATTTCAAGAGACCGTTTTTTTATGAAATCCCAGATTCAAATGGGATAATTCATTATTATAAAATATTATATAACGCTGATTTTTGCGAGATTATTCCAACTGAGACAGCACCTAAAATCACTCAAGATGATTATGATAATTTATTAGATAATTTCGAAAACATAGCCCTTTGGAAAGAAAAGTTCCCACCAAATAGCTACATATTTAAAGGCTTCGTAATTTCTAATATTTTTGATGTAACTGATGATCAGTCAATCTCTAACATAAAATCTAGCCTTATAGGAGAAGATAAGGGCAAGGATGAAAGCTTTATGCAAGGGTTTAATGAAATTTTTAGATCCCTTTTAGGGGTTAATGATATTAAAGTCGGGTTTTCAATATATAATCAAGAAGAAAATGTTTTTGAGCGTGTTTATGGTATTGGCATGAAAAGCTTTTTACTTAATAATTCTGAGAGTGCAAGTTGCGCAGATGCATTATGTAGTTGGTCATACAATAGATTGCTTAATGAAAACAAATATTTTTCAGTATCGGACGTAGACAAAGTATTTAAAAAAGCAAAAGGTCGGGCCCCACATATAACATCCCTCCATGAGCAAGGGGTTAAAAGTGCCATATTTGCTCCAATTGCTAATGAAAATGGTTTATTGGGTATTATTGAAATAGTGTCTAATAAACCACAGGTTCTTAATAGCATCAATGCCAATAAATTAATTGATGTGATGCCATATATAGTTTCGGCTGTTGAACGCTCAAAAAATGAAGAAGAGAATTTAATTGAAGCTATTATTCAAAAAGAATGTACGTCTATCCATCCCAGTGTTCATTGGCGATTTGAAAAGGAGGCAAAAGATTTTATTAGAGCGGAAAGAAGTGGCGAACAGGCTAGTTTTAAAAAGATAGCATTTGAAAATATTTACCCGCTTTATGGGCAGATTGATATTAAAGGCTCTTCGGAAGCTCGAAATAAAGCAACGCAACAGGATTTAACACTTCAGTTAACCGCAGTAAAAAGTATTTTTGAAAGTGCTTTAGAATTAGAAGAATTACCAATTTATGAGCAATTTATCTATCAAATTGATGAGTATTTAAAAGGATTGAAAGAGCATTTTCAGGTGGATAGCGAGCAGCAAATCTCGGAATTCTTTAAGCAAGATATAGAACCTGGATTGAAGCATTTATATATTACAGACGAATTAAAAGAACAAATTCAAGGGTATTTTGATAGCATTGATGACAAAGTAAATGTGCTTTATAATCATAGGAAGCAGTATGATGATACTATTGCTTTGATTAACAAAGAAATGGCTTCACTTTTAGATAGAAAGCAATTAGAAGCGCAACAAATGTACCCGCATTACTTTGAGCGTTTTAAAACAGATGGTGTAGAGCATAATATGTATGTAGGCGAATCTATTACTAAAGAAGATTCATTCAATCCTATTTATCTTTATAATTTACGTTTGTGGCAATTGCAAGTCATGTGCGAAATGGAAAATTCATATTACCAAATGCAATCAGAGTTTCCAATATCATTAGATGTTGCATCTATGATATTAGTGTTTAATCAACCGCTATCTATAAGTTTTAGGATGGATGAAAAACAGTTTGATGTTGACGGTACTTATAATGCTCGCTACGAAATTGTTAAGAAAAGAGTCGATAAAGCCTTTATAAAAGGCACCAAAGAGCGTGTTACTCAAAAAGGTAAAATATCAATTATCTATTCTCAGAAACAAGACGAAAGAGAATATTTGAGATATGTTAAGTTTTTACAGTCTAAGAATTATTTAGATACCGATGTTGAAATAGTAGAATTACAAGATTTACAAGCTGTAACGGGTCTTAAGGCTATACGTGTAAGTGTACTATATCATAAAAATGAAGAAGATAAAGCGTTTTATACTTATAATGATCTAATGAAAGAAATTAAGGCTTAAGCTATTCCTCCAAAATATTTAAAAGCAATAGCAAAAGAAATAACACTTACTATAATTCCTATCATAAAAACTGAATAGGTAAGTCTTAATATTTTGTATTTTTTGTCGAGCACTAAGCCTAAAAAGTATAAATCCTTTTTCATAGATGAATACAGGTAGTCTCTATCTTGCATCATTTCACCCATAGCCCATTCAAAATCTTTCAAACTCATTTTATGAAAGTTACCAAAGAATAAAAGGTTTACTTTTTTATTCGCAACATCATCTTTAGTGAATTTACCCCTTGTTACATTTGGTCGTGTTGCTAAAATAGATAACACAATAGATGCTACAGTAAAACCAACGAAAATAACGGTAGGCCAAATTAAATAATCATTAGAAGGATTATCTAGTTTAGAAACAAGGTTAGACAGCACTAAAGACACTATAATAGCATTAACTGATAGCAGAATATTTGCCTTTGTATCAGCAATATTACTAAGGTGCATGTGGTTTTTTAAGGTAACCCGAAACATGGTTTCAATACCACGCTCTGGTAATTCTACTTTATTTTTTTTAAAGGTTAATTCGTCTTTTTTCTGGTTTAATTTTTTGCTTTCTTCGTTATTTTTTTTCTTAGTCTTGAGTAATTCTGAAAGATTCTTTCCTTTTCTTTTATTCCAATTTGCAGCTGCTGCACTCGTATGAAAACGATGTTTAGTAGTTAGGAAATTAATGTTTTCGTCTAACCATTCGTTTTCAGATAACGTTTTATCGCAGTTTAGTTCCCATTCTTTTCTGAGTAATTCAGATACTTCTATATAGTATTTACTGCCTATATGAGCACAATCAGCATCTTTAATTATTTTCTCTAACTGATTTTTTGGCTCGTGCTCGATTTTAGTAGCAAGAATTAAATCGCAAACAGATTTAATATCGGTTTCTTTATATTTTTGTTCTTTTAAAAAGGCACTAGCTATAGCGACACTTTCTTCTTCGTGATTTTTAATCGATTTAGTGAAACCTGTGTCATGAAACCAAGCGGCTATAGTAAGTTGTTTTTTTTCAGTGTCATTCAACTTAGAAAGATTAGCGAGCTCATTGGTTTTTTTTACTACGCGTTGCGTGTGAGTAAGATTGTGATAAACAAAAGAAGTATTTAAATTTTCATTTAAAAAATTAATCACAAATTTTTCAACTTTATCAGTTAAGGTGTCCATAGTTATTAATGGTATTTTCAGTAAAAATACTAAACTTTGATAACATTAAAATAAAGTATTAATAACGACATATTTTGTCGTAAATTTCATTAATGCTTTCAATAATACCAAAAAATAAAAGCTTGTAAGTTTTTGAATATAGTTTCGACTTACGTTTAGTATTGAAAGCATATAATAATTTAACAAAGAAAGGACAAAAAGTATGCTAACTTGGAAAGAAGTAATCAACTTTTCCGTGAAAGGAAATCCAACTCCAGATAAACGAGTTGAAAAATCAGAAGCCGAATGGCAAGGGCTGTTAACGCCAGAACAGTTTAGAATTACAAGACTTAAAGGAACAGAAAGACCACACAGTGGTGCGCTTTGCAGTATCCATGAAGCTGGAAAGTACAATTGTGTGTGTTGTGACACACCATTATTTGATTCTACTATTAAGTTTGAATCGGGTACTGGGTGGCCAAGTTTCACACAACCAATTAAAGAAAACGCTATTAAATACGAAAGGGATGGGGCTTTTGGAATGGTGCGGGTTGAGGTTATGTGTAATACTTGCGATGCGCATTTAGGTCATATTTTCCCTGATGGTCCTGAGCCTAGTGGACTGCGATATTGCATTAATTCAGAATCTATGCAATTAGAGAAAGGTGTTATAAATGAGAACTAATAATGTACAAATTGCTACAGTTGGTGGTGGCTGTTTTTGGTGCACAGAAGCAGTATTTCAAGAAGTAAAAGGTGTTGATAAAGTAGTGTCGGGTTATTCTGGAGGTAATGCTCCCGGGCGTCCCACATATCGTGAGATATGTTCTGGTTTGACAGGCCATGCAGAAGTAATACAAATTACATTTGATGCCAATATTATTTCTTATGAAGATATTATAGTGATTTTCATGACAACTCACGATCCTACAACTTTAAATAAACAGGGTGCAGATCGAGGAACGCAGTATCGTTCAGTGATTTATTATCATAACGATTTGCAAAAGGAAATAGCTGAAATTGTTTCAAAACAAGTTTCGCGGTATTATGAAGATCCTATCGTAACTGAAATTAGTCCTTTAGCTGTTTTTTATGAAGCGGAAAAAGAACATCAAAATTATTACAGAAATAATCAGTCACAAGGATATTGCAGTTTTGTAATTAACCCAAAATTGGCAAAACTTCGAAAACTTCATGCAGATAAATTGAAGTAGAATTAATGGAAATTAAATTTAAAGAAAGGGACAATAGATGTCTAATCAATTAGAAGATGTTAAAGTCTTTAAGGCTCCAGAATTTGACGTCAATACTTGGGTGGATGCCCATGGAAATAAAAGAGAACCAATAAAACTTTCAGATTTTAAAGGAAAATTTAAAATTGTGTATTGTTTTCAAAATTGGTGTCCAGGTTGTCATAGTAAAGGATTACCTGATTTGAAGAAAATGACAGATGCTTTAAAGGGTAATGATAATATTGTTTTTCTTGCTGTACAAACTGTTTTTGAAGGTCATCATGAAAACACTTATGAAAAGATGGTAGAAACTCAAAAGCACTATGAATTACATATTCCTTTTGGACATGACGCTGGAAATGACGGGAAGTCGCAATCAAATGTTATGAGGAACTATCAAACAGGAGGTACTCCTTGGTTTTTGTTTATTGATAAGCATGATAATGTGGTGTTTTCAGATTTTCATTTGAATACCGATGTGGCTATTGAGTTGCTTAAAACCATGTAAATCATGATTTTTAAAATTAAACTTTATGGAACCGAAAGGTGCCATAAAACTATGTATTATAAGAAATACTTAGAAGGTTTGAATTTGGAATATAAATTCCTTGATGTTGAATTGAATCAAGCTAATGCAGAAGCATTGAGAAGCTTGTACGAAAACAGAAAACTTAATTTTCCCACTTTAACTATTGGGGAAAAGAAATTGAGAAATCCTTCAGATACCGAATTAAAAAAATGGATTGAAAAATTAATATGAAGTTAAATATAAAAGATAAGTTTAATAAAAAATTACCTGCAGATCCAATTTTGGAAAATACCAGAAGACAAGTTTCTAAAGCGTGTTTTTCAAATGTATTGCCAAAACAGACTGCAAAACCAGAATTGTTGCATGTGTCTCCAGAAATGCTGATAAACATTGGGTTGTCTGAAGCTGAGTCAAAAGGCAGGGATTTTTTAAATGTCTTTACAGGCAATGAAGTACTGAAAAACACATATCCTTATGCCATGTGTTATGGTGGACATCAATTCGGAAATTGGGCAGGACAATTGGGTGATGGTCGCGCTATAAATTTATTTGAAGTTGAGCACAACAATAAAAATTGGATATTACAATTAAAAGGTGCTGGAGAAACACCATATTCAAGAACTGCTGATGGTTTAGCGGTGTTGCGATCTTCTGTCCGTGAGTATTTGTGTAGTGAAGCTATGTTTCATTTAGGAGTCCCTACAACTAGAGCCTTGTCTTTGGCATTATCTGGAGACCATGTATTGCGTGATGTTATGTATGATGGTAATTCCGCTTACGAGAAAGGAGCAATTGTTTGTAGAACAGCTGAATCTTTTTTACGCTTTGGAAGCTATCAAATTTTTGGAGCAAGACAAGATGAAGAAACGCTTAAAAATTTGGCTGATTATACCATAAAAAATCATTTTTCACATTTAGGAAAACCTTCAAAAGAAACATATATCGCCTTTTTTAAGGAAGTTTCAAACCGTACTTTAGATATGATTATCCATTGGCAACGTGTTGGTTTTGTGCATGGCGTGATGAATACCGATAATATGTCCATTTTAGGATTAACCATAGATTATGGGCCTTATGGCTGGTTAGAAGGTTATGAATATGGTTGGACACCAAACACTACTGATAGGCAACATAAACGTTACCGGTACGGAAATCAACCCAATATTGGTTTGTGGAATCTATTACAATTAGCAAATGCTATGTATCCTTTAATTGAAGACGCTGAACCTTTGGAAGCTGTTTTGAATCAATATAAAGCTGATTTCGAAACTCGTTTGCTTAACATGATGCGTTCAAAGTTAGGATTACAGATTGAAGATGAAAATGATCAGAAGCTAATTCTAGAATTGGAAGATATTTTGCATTCATCGGAAACAGACATGACTATTTTCTTTAGGGATTTAGGCAATTTCAAAAAAAGCGAAGCTTTAAAGGGATTAACAATAATTCAAGATGCTTTTTATAAGCCAGAAGAGGTTGTTGGAAACATTCAAAAACGATGGAATTCTTGGTTTGAAAATTATGCTGACAGATTGCAAAAAGAGACGTTTTCAGACGAAGAAAGAAAAGAAAAAATGAATACTACTAATCCCAAATATGTATTACGGAATTATATGGCGCAATTAGCCATTGATGATGCAGATAAAGGAGATTATAAGTTGATAGATGAATTGTTTCAAATGCTTAAAAAGCCATATGATGAACAATTAGAGTATCAAAAATGGTTTGCGAAACGTCCCGATTGGGCAAGAGATAAAGTAGGGTGTTCCATGTTGTCCTGCAGTTCGTAATGGAAGTGTTACAAAAAATAGCTCTGGGAGGCGGTTGCCATTGGTGTACGGAAGCAGTATTTCAATCTTTAGTTGGTGTTTCAAAAGTGGAGCAAGGTTTTGTGTCTTCAACAGGAGATAATACTACCTTTTCAGAAGCGGTTATTGTACATTTTAATTCTGAAGACATGTCTTTGGGAATGCTAATTGAAATTCATTCTCATACTCATAAAAGTACATCTAATCATTCCATGCGCACCAAATACCGTTCTGCGGTATATGTGTTTTCAAAAGCACAAAAACAGGAAGCGAAACAAATATTAGAATCGCTTCAAAATCAATTTGAGAATAAATTGATTACAGAAGTTCTGCCTTTTGAATCATTCAAAGCCTCACGAGAGCAAATTCAAAATTATTATTATAATAATCCAGAAAAGCCTTTTTGTGAGCGTTTTATTAATCCAAAATTGGAAGTATTGCTAAAACGATTTTCAAATTACACTAATAAAAACAAGTTAAAACATCTAGAAAATGAGCAGTATCAAACTGAATATTCAAAATAAAAAAGGACATAAGTTGCAGGCGTTTTTAGAATTACCCGCTGATCAAAAACCACAGTACTACGCTATTTTCGCGCATTGTTTTACTTGTAGCAGTGCTTTAGGTGCTGTAAAAAATATTAGCAGATCGCTTACCAGTCATGGATTTGGAGTAGTACGTTTTGATTTTACAGGTTTAGGAAGAAGTGAAGGTGAATTTGCCGAAAGTTATTTTTCTGCAAATGTTGATGATTTAATGGCTGTGAATGACTATTTGAAAGCACATTATCAAGGACCAGGTTTATTAGTTGGGCATTCGCTTGGTGGAGCTGCTGTAATTGTTGCAGCATCTAAATTAGAAAATATAAAAGCGGTTGCAACAGTTGGTGCTCCTGCAACGGTAAGTCATGTGACACATTTATTTTCGCATGGTATTGAAGAGGTGAAGGAGAAAGGCGAAGTTGAAGTAAATATAGGGGGCAGACCATTCAAAATCAATGAAGAATTTGTGGAAGATTTTGGTAAAATTGATTTGCCAGAAATCACAAAAAACTTGCGCAAGCCTCTGTTGATTATGCATGCACCTTTTGATCAAATTGTGGGAGTAGATAATGCACACAAACTATATCATGGTGCGCATCATCCTAAAAGTTTTGTGAGTTTAGATGATGCTGATCATCTACTTTCAAATTCAAAAGATAGTTTGTATGTTGGTAATGTTATTGGTACTTGGGTACAACGCTATTTTGAACAGCGAGATAACTCTATGTTAGAAACCAAAGGTGAGCAGCTGGTAGCACATTTAAATCTAGTTGAAGATAATTTTACGACATCCATTCAAACTAAAAAACACAATTTTATAGCAGATGAACCGGCGAGTATTGGAGGAGACGATTTTGGACCATCACCTTACGATTATTTAAGTGCAGGATTAGCTGCATGTACGGTTATGACACTTAAAATCTATGCGCAACTAAAAAAATGGGATTTACAAGAAGTTTTTGTCTACATCTCACACGCTAAAAAGCATAGTGATGAATTAGAATTAGACATGGAAAAATCTGGTTATTTGGACCACATGAGTAAAAAGTTAAAATTTGTTGGTAATTTAGATGAAAAACAAAAAATAAGATTAAAAGAAATAGCGTCGAAGTGCCCAGTGCATAAAACGCTGCAAAGTGAAGTCATTATTGAAACAGAACTAATAAATTAATTATCATGAATTTAATTGAAAACATTAAGGCTTATTTTAAAAGAAAATCAGAAAATAAAGAAGCAGGAAATGCTCCTGAAGGCGTATGCCCAAATTGTTGGGGAAGACAAGAATGGGAAGGCGAGCACTATAAGTTTATGAAAGGAGAGAAAGGAAATCCAAGTACTGAAACCTACAATACTTTTGTCCATGATGTTGCTAGAAAACTAGATAAAATTACTGTGGATAAAGATTCTTATACCTGCGAAACCTGTCAAGTAAAATACGACCACAAGCATTAGTATGACAAAAACCAAAATAGGATTAGGTTTAGCGGCTTTAGGAAGACCAGAATATATAAATATTAGAACAGATAATTCGATTGATAGATCTGAAGAAGCCTTAAAAAAGAATACTTTTTCTGTGTTAAATGAAGCTTATAAATTGGGAGTTCGGTATTTCGATACAGCACCATCTTATGGTAACGGCGAAGCTTTTTTACAGGAATGGAATGATGCAAATAGTTATTCTGATGTTCTTTTAGGCACAAAATGGGGGTATACTTATGTAGCTAATTGGGAGTTGGGTTTTGATGGAAAGCATGAAGTAAAAAATCATGCTATTGAGAAGCTTGAAGAGCAATGGGACGTTTCAAAACAGATGCTTCCAAAGCTAAAATACTATCAAGTACATTCAGCAACTTTTGAAAGTGGCATTTTGAAAAATGAAGCTGTTCTAAATCAATTATATCAAATAAAAAAAGATACAGGATTGCATATTGGGATTACTACTAGTGGCGCAAACCAAAAAGAAGTCATTAAAACAGCTTTAGATGTTAAAGTTAATGGCGATGTATTGTTTGATAGTTTTCAAGTAACCTATAATGTGTTTGATCAGTCTGCTTATTCAATTTTAAGAGACGTGTTAAAGCAAGGTAAAAGTATTGTAATCAAAGAAGCTTTAGCTAACGGACGCGTATTTCGAAATGAAAAATTTCAGCAGTATAATAAAGTGTATAACATTTTAGAAGCGTTATCAAAAAAGTATGAGGTTGGGGTTGATGCTATCGCATTACGTTTTATAATGGACAATTTACAACCAACTTATGTACTTAGTGGTGCTTCAAATAAAACACATTTAAAACAAAACTTAAAAACTTTAAATTTCAACTTTACTCTTGAAGAATTGAGATTGCTAAAAACTTTAAAACAAGCTCCAGAAGCCTATTGGAAAGAGCGAAGTTCATTAAATTGGCACTAAATAAAATTGTAATTATTATCTTTAAAAATTTATCCAACCTAATATGAAGTTTCAAAAAATAACATTTTTATTCGTTATAATAATTTCCCTAAACGCCTGTGCAACTTATAAGTCTCAATATAAAGATGATATTAAACAAGCTGCTTTTCCAGATAAAGAAGTAGCACATTCCTTTTATTTAATTGGTGATGCAGGTAATTCTCCTATAGGATCATCTTCAGAGGCATTAAAGGCTTTTAAGTCTGAATTAAATAAAGCATCAAAAAATAGTACTGCTATTTTTTTAGGTGATAATATTTATCCTAAAGGTCTGCCAGGAAAAAACCATGAGAGTAGGGCTTTCGCCGAATATCAGTTAAAGGCACAAACTAGTGCTGTAAAAGATTTTAAAGGAGAAGCTATTTTTATTCCAGGAAATCATGATTGGTATAGCGATGGTTTAAAAGGCTTAAAACGACAAGAGAAATACATTGAAGACGCTCTTGGAAAAAACACATTTTTACCGGAAAATGGTTGCCCAATTGAAAAAGTGGAGATCTCAGATGATATCGTTATGATTATTATTGATTCTGAATGGTATTTAACAAACTGGGATAAACACCCAACAATAAATGATGATTGCGAAATTAAAACGCGATTTAAGTTTTTTGAAGAATTAGAAAGTTTAATTAAAAAAGCTAGAGGAAAAACGACTATTATCGCTTTGCATCATCCAATGTTTACCAATGGGCCTCATGGCGGACAATATGATTTTATGTCTCATTTAAAACCTATTCCTGTTTTAGGAACCTTAAAAAATGTGCTAAGAAAAACGAGTGGAGTGTCTCCTGCCGATTTGCAAAACAAAAAGTACAATGCCTTTAAAAAACGCGTTGTAACCTTAGCTCAAGAAAATGATAAAGCCCTTTTTGTATCTGGACATGAACATAGTTTGCAGTATTTAGTTCAAGATAATTTGCCGCAAATCATTAGTGGCGCAGGCTCGAAATCGACGGCTACTCGCAATGTAAATGGGGAGTTTTCTACAAGCGATTCTGGTTTTGTAAGGTTAGATGTGTTTAAAGATGGGTCATCAGTTGTTCGGTTTTATTCAGCTCAATATGGTAAAGTTGTTTTTCAAACAGAAGTATTTTCAGAAGATAAAGAAGATAATATTTCCACTTATGAGGATTCTTTTCCTGACCAAAAAACGGCGTCAGTGTATTCTGAAAAAGAAATCGCTAAAAGTGGATTCTATAAATATATTTGGGGAGAACGTTATAGAATATATTATGGTGCAAAAGTAAAAGTGCCAACGGTTAATTTAGACACCCTGTTTGGAGGCTTAACACCAACAAGAAAAGGAGGTGGGCACCAATCAAAATCGCTTCAATTTATAAATAAAGAGGGTAAACGCTATGTTATGCGTGCCATCAGAAAAAGTGCTACGGTGTATCTACAAGCAATGGCTTTTAAAGATCAGTATATCGAAGGGCAGTTTGATGGAACAGCTACCGAAAGTTTATTACAAGATTTTTATACAGGGTCACACCCTTATGCGCCATTTGTAACTGGTGATTTATCTGATGCAGTTAATTTATACCATACCAATCCTGTATTATATTTTGTTCCAAAACAGAATGCTTTAGCGAGTTTTAATCAAGATTTTGGAGATGAATTATATATGATAGAAGAGCATGTATCTGATGGTCATGGAAACCTTAAAAGTTTTGGGAACTCAAATAAAATTGAAAGTACTAACGATTTAATGAAGAAGCTGCGTAAAGACGAAAAGTATGAAGTTGATGACGAGATGTTTTTAAGAGCTCGATTATTTGATATGGCAGTTGGTGATTGGGATAGGCATGTTGACCAATGGCGTTGGGCTGAGTTTAAAGAATCTGGTAAAGTTGTTTATAGACCAATTCCGAGAGATAGAGATCAGGCATTTTCTATTATGGGAGATGGTGCTTTAATGAATTTAGCTACTCGCATTGTACCGCCTTTGAAACTAATGGAAGGGTTTAATGATGATGTTAGAAATGTAAAAGGATTTAATTTTAGTCCATTTTCGTTGGATATGATGTTGCTCAATGAAACCACAAAAAAACAATGGGAAGAGCAGGTGGCTTTCATTCAAAAGAACTTGACTGATGCTATTATTGATAATGCATTTAAGAATTTTCCGAAAGAAGTTCAAGGCCAAACGGTTAAAGAGATAAAGCGGGTGCTGAAAGCACGACTTAAAAATCTCCCAGAAATAGCAAACATATATTATAAGGCGCTTAATAAAACGCCACTAGTAAAAGGAACCGATAAAGACGATTTGTTTGAAATTGAGCGTATGCCAAACGGAAACACCAAACTATCAGCATATCGCATTAAGAATGGTAAGAAAGGAACAGTTTTACATCAAAAGACATACAATAAAGAAGATACCAAAGAAATTTGGGTGTATGGATTAGATGATGATGATGTGTTTAATGTTATTGGAGAGGGAGATAACCTTATTAAATTGAGGCTAATAGGCGGGCAAAATAATGATACATATACCATTGAAAATGGAAAGAAAGTTAAAATGTATGATTACAAGTCTAAGAAAAATGAGTTTACAACCAATAATGGAAGCAAAAACTTAACTGATGATTATGAAACAAATATATATGATTATGCCAAACCTAAAAATAGCACCAATCAATTTACGCCGTTAATCGGAGCCAACCCAGACGATGGTTTTAAAATAGGTTTTATAAATACACTTACTAATTATGGTTTTGAACGTAATCCGTTTAGTTCTCAACATACTTTTTCTGGAGCGTATTATTTTGCTACAAGTGGATTCGATTTTGAATATAATGGTGAATTTGCTAATGTAATTGGTTCATGGAATTTAGGGTTGAATGCTAAATATACAAGCCCTAATTATGCTATTAATTTCTTTGGTTTTGGAAATAGTACACCAAATTTAAATAGTGATGATGAGGATAATTATGATTTAGACTATAATCGTGTAAAATTGAGTACACTAAAATTTGCACCATCATTAAATTGGAGAGGTGAGTTAGGTGCGCATTTTAAATTAGGTTTAAGTTATGAGTCTATTGAAGTTGAAAAAACGAGTGATCGATATATAAATACATTTTATGTAGCTAACGGAGAAGAAAATCAGGAAGATTTTGTTGGAATTGAGGCTATGTATAGTTATCAAAACAAAGATAGTGAAGCATTTCCTACTTTAGGAATGCAAACCAGTTTAAAATTTGGTTATACCTCTAATTTAGAGGAGTCAAAAGGATTTGCCTATTTTATACCAGAACTTGGATTTGATTATAAACTAGTGTATAGCGGTCAACTTGTTTTTGCTACGCATGCAAAAGCGCATCTTATTTTTGGCGATGATTTTGAGTTTTATCAAGCGGCAAATTTAGGAGCAAATAATGGGCTACGTGGTTATCGAAACGAACGTTTTTCTGGTAAGAATTCATTTTATCAAAACACCGATTTACGTTTAAACTTGCGTAAAGTTAAAACAGGGCTACTTCCTTTAAATATAGGTATTTATGCTGGTTTTGATTATGGACGTATTTGGGTTGATGATGAACTGGTTTTAAATAACAATTCCTTTAATTCAAACATGTGGAATACATCAATAGGTGGTGGTGTTTTTGCAAATGCTGCAGATATTCTAACATTAAACTTATCTGCTTTTAATAGTGATGATGGATTACGTTTGGCCTTTAAAGTTGGTTTTGGATTTTAGTCTAATTTAAACTCATACAGATTTCCACCTTTGCCATGTGCTTTTTCGTCCGTAATATATAAAGTTTGGTTGTCCTTAAAACAGACGCCTTCTTTTTGTGATTCAAAAGAAAAATTATATTGCTTCAGGGTTCCGCTAAAAAAATCATTCTTCGTGAAGTTTGTAAAGACAAAAACAGATTTTGGAGAAAGAAGGGCGACGGATTTACCATCATTACTAATATCTGCTGAAGTAATCCAACAACCTAAATCGTTACAAGAGTTAAAAGAACTGATAAATTCAGCAACATGATGTCCTACTTTTGCAGGAATTCTATATAATTTGGTTTTTCCAAAATTGTTTTTTACACGACTTTTAGTAAATAAATATAAGCTATCATTAAAATGAAAAAATGATTCACAGTCAAAATTCATGTTTTTCTTTTTTGGTGGAAATTTTGTCTGATTTGGGTATTTAAATGAAATACGTTCAATATTAATGTTGCCGTTATTTTTCAGTGAATCAACACTAACTTTTAATATAGCTAAATTTTTACGTTTATTGTCGTTATTTCCGAAATCACCTATGTATAAGTTGCCATTTTGATCAGATGTTAAGTCTTCCCAATCATTATTTTGAGCATTAATTTTTAATTCTTTTTTAATATTCCCTTTGTTGTTTACACCATAAATTCTAGCTTTGTTGCCACCATCGTTTAGCATCCAAACCCAGTCTATGTTTGATGTTGTTTCAGTTCCAGAAACTTCATTTAAAGTCTTTGGCAAGTCTGCTATAACGTTTAGATTTCCAGTATTGCAAGCAGAAACAATCAAAAAAATTAAAATTAGAAGTTTATTCATTTAGGTAGTCAAAATTTATAATGCTAAATTTACACAGAATATTATTAAATTTAATAAATCATTTTCAATGAGTATACCTGTTTTAAAAATAGGCAATAGAGGAGCCAAAGGCCATATGGCAGAAAACACTTTAGAGTCTATTAAAAAGGCATTGGCGTTAGGTGTTGATGGTATTGATATAGATGTCCATAGATGTGCGTCTGGACAATTGGTAGTCTTTCACGATTTTACTTTAGATAGAATGACGAATGGCACTGGTGAAGTTTCAAAACATACGCTCAAAGAATTAAAACGAGTTGTGGTTAAAGGACATTGTCAAATTCCAACCTTGTCCGAGGTTTTAGCTTTTGTAGATAACAAATGTTTATTAAATATTGAATTAAAAGGACAAGATACTGCAAAAGAGGCGAGTAGATTAATACAGTTTTTTATCGATAAAAAGGGTTGGGAGTATAATAATATCATGGTTTCAAGTTTTCAAAAAGATTTATTAGAAACTGTGCACAAAATAAACGATAAAATACCTTTAGCAGTGCTTACCGAGAGGAATATAGAGACTGCCGTTAATTTTGCTAAAACTATAAAGGCTGTTGCTATACATGTAGATTACACCATGTTGACCCAAGAGATTGTTGAGGAATTAAAAATAGATTATAAAGTATTCGCTTATACAGTAAACAACTTAAACCCTATAGAACGCATAAAATCTTATGGAGTAGATGGGATGATTTCCGATTTTCCAGATAGGTTATGATTCATAAAGACGTTATAATTATTGGTGGAGGTGCCGCAGGCTTTTTTGCCGCAATAAATATAGCTGACCAAAACCCGAGTTTAAAAGTTGCCTTATTAGAACGCGGAAAAGATGGACTTGCCAAAGTAAAAATTTCTGGAGGTGGGCGCTGTAATGTCACGCATGCAGAATTTATTCCTCAAGAATTAGTGCAAAATTATCCACGGGGAGAAAAAGAATTATTAGGACCTTTTCATCAATTCATGACGGGCGATACCATTGAATGGTTTGAAAAACGAGGTGTTGAACTTAAGATTGAAGAAGACGGGAGAATGTTTCCGGTAACTAATTCATCACAAACTATCATCGATTGTTTTTTGAATGAAGCTGAAAAGCGTCATGTAGATGTATTATATAGTCACGCAGTCAAGTCTATTTCAAAAGAACATGAAGTATTTCATATCGAAACCTCTCAAGGTGATTTTTCTTCTAAAAAAGTTTTAATAGCAACGGGAAGCAACCCCAAAATCTGGAAACTTTTAGAAGATTTAGGGCATACAATTTCACAACCCGTCCCTTCATTATTCACATTCAATATTAAAGATGAGCGTATTCAGGATATTCCAGGAGTTGTAGCGCAACATGTTGAAGTAAAAATTTTGGAAACCGATTTATGGAGTGAAGGACCTTTACTAATTACCCATTGGGGCGTGAGTGCGCCATCAATTTTAAAACTCTCTGCTTTTGGAGCTTTAGAATTAGCTAAAAGAGATTACAAATTTCAGATTGAAATAAATTTCATTAAAAAGTCTTTTGAAGAGTGTTTGGGGATTTTAAAAACCTTGAAGCAGGACTTAGCAAAAAAAACAGTATTCAAATCAACACAATTTGAACTTCCAAAACGGCTATGGCATAAATTGGTTTTAGCGTCCAATATGGATGAAGAAACACGATGGGCAGATTTAAATAAGTCGCAATTAGAAACTTTAGCAAGTCAACTTACTGAAGCCATTTTTAATGTGGGTGGGAAAAGCACGTTTAAAGAAGAATTTGTCACTGCAGGAGGTGTAAAGCTTAAAGAGATCAATTTTAAAACTTTTGAAAGTAAACGAATCGAGAATCTATATTTTGCCGGTGAAGTTATAAATGTAGATGCTGTTACTGGTGGGTTTAACTTTCAAAATGCTTGGACAAGCGCTTATATTGCTGCTCTAAATATTTCAAAATAGATGGAAACATATATCGCACTTTTAAGAGGTGTTAACGTAGGTGGACACAAGAAAATTCCAATGGCGGAGCTTAGACGTTATCTTTCTAAAGAGGGTTTAAAGAATGTGCAAACCTATATTCAAAGTGGAAATGTGATTTTTCAATCTTCAGAAGAAAATATAGAAAAATTGGAATTGAAAATGCATAACGCTATTAATAAATATTTCGGATTTGAAGTGCCAATTTTAGTAAAGACTCCTGAAGGGTTACAACAAATTTTCGATGCGTGTCCCTTTCCAGAAGAAAAGAAGGGTAATTGTTATTTTACCATGTTGTATACTCTTCCAGATCAAAATTTGGTTGAAGATGTTTCTCAAATTTCTTATCCTAATGAGGAGTTTTTTATAACGGAGTCGTGTATTTATTTTTATTGCTCTGTAGGTTATGGTAATGCTAAATTCAACAGTAATTTTTTTGAACGAAAATTAAAAACGACAGCTACTGCTAGAAATTATAAAACTATGTTGAAGTTAATTGCAATGTCCTCAGTAAATAAAAAAGACCATTAGATATTTACTATTTTAGCCAAAAATTAATTGACTAAGACTAGAGATTGTTTAAAACAATCTTTGTTAGCAGAATAATTGCCATGACAGAAAAAGATTTTATCCCAAAACCCTATACTAATTCACTTGAAAACGGAAGTTTTTCATGGTCTTCACCAAGTAACATCGCTTTAGTTAAATATTGGGGAAAAAAGGAACATCAAATTCCAGAAAATCCATCCATTAGTTTTACACTAGATAATTGTAAAACCACTACCAATTTGACTTTTTTGAGAAAAGCGAGCCATGGTGGTTTTTCATTTGAAGTGTTTTTAGATGGCGAGCAAAAGGATGATTTTAAACCGAAAATTGAGACTTTTTTTAAGCGAGTTAAAGACTATTTGCCCTTTCTGAAAGATTATCATTTTAAGATTGAAACGTCTAATACCTTTCCGCACAGTTCTGGTATTGCATCTTCAGCATCAGGAATGAGTGCTTTGGCATTGTGCTTAATGAGTATTGAAAAACTTATAATAGAATCTGATGTCAACTTGAGTGCGGCCGAAAGGTCAATTGATGAAACTTACTTCACGAAAAAAGCGTCATTTTTAGCGCGATTAGGTTCTGGAAGTGCTTGTAGAAGTCTAGAAGGCGATTTAGTGGTTTGGGGAAAACATGATGGGATTGAAGGAAGTTCAGATTTATTCGGTGTAAAGTACCCTAATGATGTTCATCAAAATTTCAAAAACTATCAAGACACTATCTTGTTAGTTGATAAAGGAGAAAAGCAAGTAAGCAGTACTGTTGGTCATAATTTAATGTATGGTCATCCATTTGCTCAAGAACGATTTAAACAAGCAGATAACAACCTTTCTGATATGATTTCAATATTGAAAGAAGGCGATTTAGATGCGTTTATTGCGCTTGTTGAAAGCGAAGCATTGACACTTCATGCAATGATGATGACTAGTATGCCGTATTTTATTTTAATGAAACCAAACACTCTAGAAATTATCAATAAAATTTGGGATTACCGCAAGTCTTCGGGTTCTAAAATTTGTTTTACGCTAGATGCGGGAGCCAATGTACATGTGTTATATCCTGAAGGTGAGGCTTCTCAGGTGTTAGAATTCATTCAAAATGAATTGGTTGCATTTTGTCAGAAAGGTCAGTATATTAACGATAAAATTGGTTTTGGGGCAAAACTGTTGTAATTTTGCTTAACCAAATCACAAGTTGCATATGAAAGGACCTTTATTTTATTCAAAAATATTGCTCTTCGGAGAGTATGGAATCATAAAAGATTCTAAAGGTTTATCTATCCCTTACAATTTCTATAATGGTGCTTTAAAGAAAGATGAAAATCCGTCTGAAGAGGCTATAAAATCTAATGAGAGCTTAAAGCGATTTGCTTCTCATATTCAAGGTATAAGTAATGATATAGCTCGATTTGATAATGAACGATTACTGGAAGATGTTAATTCAGGAATGTATTTTGATTCTTCTATTCCACAAGGGTATGGTGTAGGTAGCAGCGGTGCTTTAGTAGCTGCTATTTATGATAAGTATGCTTTTGATAAAATTACGGTTCTAGAAAATTTAACTAGAGAAAAACTATTAACGCTAAAAACGGTATTTTCTGCAATGGAATCTTTTTTTCATGGAAAATCTTCTGGTTTAGATCCTTTAAATAGTTATTTAAGTATTCCAATCCTTATCAATTCTAAAGATAATATTGAAGCTACAGGTATTCCAGCTCAACAAAGCGAAGGAAAAGGGGCTGTATTTTTATTAGATAGTGGTATTATTGGCGAAACGGCACCTATGGTAAGCTTGTTTATGGAAAAAATGAAACAAGAAGGGTTCCGCAGTATGCTTAAAAATCAGTTTATAAAACATACCGATGCATGTGTTGACGATTTTTTGAAAGGCGATATAAAATCGTTATTTAGTAATACTAAGCAATTGTCTAAAGTCGTTTTAAATCATTTTAAGCCCATGATTCCTCTGCAATTTCATGAACTTTGGCAAAAAGGTATTGAAACCAATGAGTACTACTTAAAACTTTGTGGTTCTGGTGGTGGTGGCTATATCCTGGGTTTTACTAAAGATATTCAAAAAGCAAAACAATCATTGTCTGATTATAAATTAGAAGTCGTTTACAACTTCTAAACTTCATATACTGTCATCCAGAAATGTCATCCTGAGCGCAGGCGAAGGTTTATTTCAGGCTCTTATTAATTTTTTACCAATGTTATCAAGAAGACAGAAACATATTATACTTAAATTTTTCAGTCTGTTTTCTGTGGTGAGAGGCTATAATATTCTTGTTGTTGTAATTGCTCAATACCTTACTTCGATTTATATTTTAGCACATAATAAAACTGTAAAAGAGGTCGTTTTCGATTTAAATTTACTCATGCTAGTACTAGCATCAGCTTCAGCCATCGCAGGAGGCTATATTATTAATAGTTTTTATGACTCCGAAAAAGATTTAATAAATCGTCCTATTAAGTCTACATTAGATAGATTGGTGAGTCAAAACACTAAGCTTTCGTTTTATTTTATACTTAATTTTATAGCTGCAATCATGGCAAGTTATGTGTCATTTAAGGCGGTAACATTCTTTTCTATTTACATTTTTGGTATTTGGTTTTATTCGCATAAGCTAAAACGATTGCTATTTATTGGTAACTTAACGTCAGCAATTTTAACGATAACACCTTTTTTTGCCATTTTCTTGTATTATAAAAATTTTGAAACGGTAATTTTTGTACATGCCGTTTTCTTGTTTATAATGATTGCCATGCGAGAATTGACTAAAGATTTAGAAAATATAAAAGGAGACATCGCGCAAAATTATGTTACAATTCCAGTAGCTTATGGAGAAAAAACATCGAAAGTCATGTTAACCGTTTTGGCTGCTCTAACTTTAATTCCAACGTATTTATTGTTGTTTCATTTTGAATTGGGATATATGTATTTCTTCTTCTATTTAAGTTTGTTGTTGCTAGTTG
>Ga0213868_10000286_pt1 | contig 48327 bp, 47 predicted proteins | sample PICome_9_FD_160087 | JGI IMG/M metagenome (GOLD analysis project Ga0213868, IMG submission 160087) | Coastal seawater microbial communities near Pivers Island, North Carolina, United States - PICO127 | ecosystem: Environmental > Aquatic > Marine > Coastal | place: USA: North Carolina...
CTGAACTCGGCCATCGAGTTCACAATTGCGCTTGAAGGTGAAGAGACCACGGTGCTGGCCGAGGTCGCCCAACAGCTCGGTGACGGTCGCGTGCGCGCCATCTGCATGAAGCCGACCGACGGTCTGGTGCGCGGTGCCCCGGTGCGCAACACCGGCCACGGTATTCAGGTTCCTGTGGGCGACAAGGTGCTTGGCAACGTCTGGAACGTGTGGGGCGAAGCACTCGACACACAGCCCGAGGGCATCGACGAAATCGAGCGCTGGGACATCCACCGTCCCGCTCCGACCTTCGACGCGCTCGAACCGTCCGCTCGCATGTTTGAAACTGGCATCAAGGTCGTTGACCTTCTCACACCGTACGTCGCCGGTGGCAAGATCGGCCTCTTCGGCGGTGCGGGTGTTGGCAAGACCGTGCTCATCACTGAGATGATCAACCGGGTGGCCTCGCAACACGGTGGCGTGTCTGTGTTCGCCGGTGTGGGCGAGCGGACCCGCGAGGGAACCGATCTCCGCTTGGAAATGATGGAGTCAGGCGTATATGAGAAGGCTGCCCTGGTCTTCGGTCAGATGGACGAGCCGCCCGGCGTTCGCCTGCGTGTCGCCCTGTCAGCGCTGACGATGGCGGAGTACTTCCGCGACGTCGCCGGCCAGGACGTGTTGTTGTTCGTCGACAACATCTTCCGCTTTGTGCAGGCAGGTTCTGAAGTGTCGACTCTCCTCGGTCGTATGCCCTCGGCAGTGGGTTACCAGCCCACGCTCGCCGACGAGATGGGTCAGCTGCAGGAACGCATTACCTCCACGAAGGGCCGCTCGATCACGTCGCTGCAGGCCGTGTACGTACCTGCCGACGACTACACCGATCCGGCACCGTTCACTACATTCACCCACCTCGATGCCACCACTGAGCTCAGCCGTACCGTTGCTTCGCTCGGAATTTACCCGGCTGTGGATCCACTGTCGTCGACGTCGACAATCTTGAGCCCCGAGGTTGTGGGTGACCACCACTACGGGGTGGCCCGCCGTGTGCAGGAGACGCTCCAACGCTACAAGGAGTTGCAGGACATCATCGCCATCCTCGGTCTGGATGAGCTGTCTGAAGAGGATCGACTCACGGTGTCTCGTGCCCGTAAGGTTGAGCGTTTCCTGTCTCAACCCTTCTTCGTTGCAAAGGTGTTCACCGGACTTGAGGGTGAGTACGTGCCGGTTGCCGAGACGGTTGAATCCTTCGAAGCCATCATCGATGGCGGCCTCGACGATCTGCCCGAGCAAGCGTTCCTAAACGTTGGCAACATCGACCAGGTGCAGGCCAAGGCTAAACAGCTCTCGGAGAGCTGATCACCAGATGTTGCTCGAGCACGTTGGCAGCATCCTGTCGTCGAACCACCCTGTGAAAGGAGCCTGATCATGGCTGATCCCATCATCGTAGAAGTCGTTTCACCGGAGAAGGTGCTGTACTCCGGCGAGGCCGACATGGTCATCACGCGTACTGCGGGCGGGGGCGAGATTGCTTTCCAGGCAGGACACGCTGCGTTCCTCGGCGTCCTCGTCGAGAACCACACGCGGGTCTTCCAGACCGACGGCGAGGTGCAAGACATTGCCGTCCACCGAGGCTTCGTCGAAGTAAGTGGCAATCCAACGAAAATTTCGCTGCTCTCGGACACTGCGGAACTGGCTGCAGACATTAATGTCGACCGGGCCAAAGAAGCACTGGAGCGCCACCAGCAAACGCTGCGTGACGAGACTGTTGATGGCGCAATCGCCGATGCTGTGGCTGGGAAGGCTCGCGCACAGGCACGCCTCACTGCCTCCGGCTTTACGGCGTAACTCCGCTTCGCCAAGTGTGATCTAAAGGTCCCCGTCGTCTGACACGGATCGAAGCCCTCACCGCAGTGCTTCGGGCCTGGATGCGGGCGCCGTGGCGCGACTCTGATGGCCGTGGCTAACCCTAATGCTCTATCGTCTCGACCAGTTGAGCCTCAATAGAGAAATAGGAGTACGACGATGCAATTCAAGGTCAAGCCGCTTGTTGCGGAACTAGTGGGCACCTTCTGGCTGGTACTCGGTGGTTGCGGCGCTGCGGTACTCGCCTCCGACTTTGGTCTTGGTGGAAACGAAACCAGTCTCGGTATCGGCTTCGTCGGTGTCAGCCTTGCGTTCGGTCTCACTGTGTTGACCGGGGCATATGCGCTCGGCCACATCTCGGGCGGGCACTTCAACCCGGCCGTGACTTTAGGCATGGTTGTTGCCAGGCGTTTTGATCCAAAGCACGCGGCCGGGTACGTCGGCGCTCAGGTCGTCGGCGGCATCATTGGCGCCGCAGTCCTACTGGGTATCGCGAGCGGTCAAGCGGGCTTCGAGATTGGAGCTGGCCCTGGTGCTTTCGCCTCGAACGGGTACGGTGAATTCTCACCTGGTGGATACAGCCTCGCCGCAGCTCTGATCGCCGAGATCGTGTTGACCGCCGTATTCCTAGTGGTCATCCTTGGAGCGACCGCTCAGAGGGCGGCCCCGGCGATGGGGGGTCTGGCGATTGGCCTGGCGCTGACATTGATTCACCTCATCTCGATCCCAGTCACGAACACCAGTGTCAACCCTGCCCGGTCAACGTCACAGGCGCTTTTTGCCGGCAGTGACCAACTCGGACAACTGTGGCTGTTCTGGTTGGCGCCGCTCGCGGGTGCAGGCATTGGCGCAGCACTACACCGCTACGTGCTTGGCGACGACGAAGACGCCGTGATCGGACACGACCCGTCAGCGGCGTGAGCGTAAAATTAGCTGCGCCGCCAATGCCGATCTAGCCGACAAGGCGTGTCAGCCTCGGTACGGTGAACGTATGAACCCCTTTCCATTCACAACTGCACTCGTTACCGGCGCGTCTTCCGGCATTGGCGCCGAGATGGCGGAGCAGCTCGGGCGCGCAGGGGTGCCGACGGTGCTTGTGGCTCGGCGGGGCGAAAAACTTCGTGAGATTGCCGGTCAGTTCGACGGGTTTAGCGTGTTGGAAGCCGACTTGGGAACAGCAGCCGGTCAGGATGCTGTCATGGAGGCGGTCGGTAACGTCGAGAATCCGGTCGACCTTGTTGTGAACAACGCAGGATTTGGGACCAGCGGTCAGTTTGCTGAGGTAGATGCAAACCGGCTCAGCGATGAAGTTGAGCTAAACGTGAAAGCGTTGACTCGAATCAGCAGCGCAGCTGCACGGGCTATGGCGGCCAGAGGATCGGGATACCTGCTGAATGTGTCGAGCGTGGCGAGTTTTCAGCCTGCCCCCGGACTGGCGGTTTATGCTGCTACAAAGGCGTATGTCACGAGCCTCACCGAGGCGTTGCACGAGGAACTGCGAAAAACCGGTGTCCACGTCACCGCATTGTGCCCGGGCTTGACGAAAACCGAATTTCAAGAACGTAGTAACACGACCGAGTACGAAGCAACGTTTCCTGGTTTTGCTTGGACCTCAGCGGAGTCCGTGGCAGCGGCGGGGCTCGTCGGGGTGGCTAAGAATAAGACGATTGTGGTGCCCGGGGCGCTTTACAAGGGTCTTGTCGTCACGAGTGATCTCACGCCTCGGGCCTTCGCCCGTCGCTTGAGTGGACTGGCCTCGACGATCCGTCGCTGAGCGGAACCTCCACAGCAGTTGTCGCTGTGGAACCTCATGCCATTTGCTTCGCAGAGGTCAGCGAGGGTACGAAGTTATCGAGTGCCGACGTCACGGTCGCACCCGCCGCCGACTTGACGCAACGACGTCAGCTCCGCTCATCACCCGGAGTTAGGTTGGAGTGCGAGGCAGTCTGCAGGCAAGCTCAGGTGCGTAAGGCGACCAGGTATTGCCCGCCACCTTCTTGAACGTCACTCGACAGTGTAAGCCCTGGTTCGAGGCGGCTTATTCGGTCGATTAGCCAGGCCGCTGTGGTGTCGGCATCCTGTTGAGTCGGGCAGCGGCAGAAAATTTCTCGTCCGCCTTTGTTCGCCAGCCGATCAACAGTTTGAACGATTGCAACCGGGTCGATTACAAACAGGTCGGCTTTCCAGGGGACGACGGCTTCAACGTTGCCTTTGCCGGTGTTGCATCCTCGGTGTGCGAGCCGCTCGGAGAGGCCGCCTACCTTGTGCTTGCCCCTTTTTTTGGCCTTTCGCTCGGTTATCCGGGCGTCGACGCTGGGGCCGCGATCGTCGTTGACAGATACCGTGGCATCGACAGCTTCGTCGCAGACCCAACACCGCCAACTGTCTTGCTCGCCGATGTCATCGAACCCTGCCATCGCAGTGAGGGTATGTGATCACGCTGTGCATGGCACAACGTGGGGTTCAGCGCAGGGGCGCTAGGGCGCTCTTGCCGCGGAATGCCGCAGATTCGCCGAGTTGTGCCTCGATACGGAGCAGTTGGTTGTACTTCGCGACTCGATCTGAGCGGCATGGCGCTCCGGTCTTGATCTGACCGCAGTTAGTGGCGACGGCAAGATCGGCGATTGTGGCGTCTTCGGTTTCGCCTGACCGGTGGCTCATCACCGAGGTGTAGCCGTGGCGAGTGGCAAGGCTGACTGTGTTCAGCGTCTCGGTTAGAGATCCGATCTGATTTACCTTGACTAAAATCGAGTTGGCGACGTTGGAATCGATGCCGCGTTGCAAGCGAATCGAGCTGGTAACAAAGAGGTCATCGCCGACGAGTTGGGTCTTGTTGCCGACCGAATCGGTGAGCTTGGCCCATCCCTCCCAATCGTTTTCATCCATCGCATCTTCAAGTGAAACGATCGGATACTTCTCGACCATTTCTGTCCAGTATCCAGCCATTTCGTCGGGGGAGAGAACCTTGCCCTCATGGATGAGGTGGTAAGCACCGTCCTTGAAGATTTCCGACACAGCTGGATCGAGTGCGATTGAGATGTCCTCGCCGGCCGTGAAGCCGGCCTTCTCGATGGCTTCGAGGAGGGTGGTAATCGCCTCTTCGTTGGACGACAGGTTGGGGGCGAACCCACCCTCGTCACCGACCGCGGTCGACAGGCCGCGTCCATGGAGCACCTGCTTGAGTACGTGATATGTCTCTGTGCCCCACCGTAGGGCTTCGGAGAAGCTTGGCGCACCGACTGGCATCACCATGAACTCCTGGAAGTCGATCGAGTTATCAGCGTGGCTTCCACCATTGATGACGTTCATCATGGGAACCGGCAAGACGTGCGCGTTCGGTCCGCCGACGTAGGTGTAAAACGGCATGTTGAGTTCGGCTGCTGCGGCTTTCGCCGTTGCAAGGCTGGTGCCAAGAATGGCGTTGGCGCCGAATCGAGCTTTGTTGTCAGTCCCATCGAGATCGAGCATGACCTGGTCGATGCTTCGTTGGTTGAGCGCGTCGAATCCGTAGAGTGCATCAGCGATTTCGGCGTTGACGAAGCCGACAGCGGTGGAGACTCCTTTGCCCATGTAGCGGTCTCCGCCGTCGCGCAGTTCGACGGCCTCGTGCTCGCCGGTTGAGGCGCCGGACGGGACCGCAGCACGACCGGTCGCACCGGACTTCAGTTCAACTTCGACTTCGACTGTCGGGTTGCCCCGTGAATCGAGGATCTCGCGGCCGACAATGTTCTGGATTCCACTCATACCGTCTCAATCGTAGGGCGCTGGGATGAATGGTGCTGGCCCTGTTGAGAAGTCTTCGGTTATGTCTATCTCGGCGAAGAGGTGGCGCAGCATGGCCTTCGGGCGCAATCGAGCGGATTGGTGCTGTGCTGGTTGGTGAGGGTCCCCATGTCGGTGACGCTCACGAGGTCGCCGGCAGTATCGGCGAAGAAGCCGGGAATGTAGGAGTGGAGTGCAGCTTGGAGCCACACGGCAGTGCTGCGCTGAAAGCGCTCAGGGGGTCGCACTAAATCTCTCGCTTCTTACGGTGATGCTCGGCGTGCCGGTGCTGGGACGTGTTTGGCCGGAGTTTGGTGAAGATGGGAAGGGAGATACTTGCGATCAGCGGCTCGAAAGACCGGTCGAGTGAGCGATCAGCAACCTGCTTGGATACTTCTGCCCAGACCAGAGGTTCCGCGATCGACAACGTCCACAACTCCTTGGATCTCGATGCGACCTGGTTTGCCGTGCCCGGGCTGTAGAGGGCTTGCGTCGTCAGCTTGAAGAGGTTTTCAAGATGAGCTTTGCTTTGTCCCAGAGCCCATCGAGGATCTTCAGATTGCTCGTGCGCAGGTCGATCGACTGTTGCGCCGCCAACTGCTCGACCATTTCGAAACGTACTCGGAACTTGTCGCTGGCCGCGCGAAGTGCGAGCTCCGCATCAATGTCGAGGTGCCGGGCCACGTTGACAACTGCGAACAGCAAGTCGCCGAGCTCATCGGTTTCAGCATTAATGTCGCCGTGTCCGACTGCTTCGCTCAGTTCACCAGTTTCTTCGATAATTTTTGGAAATGCCCCGTGAACGTCAGGCCAATCGAAACCAACTTTTGAGGCCTTCCGTCCAATCTTTTGGGCATATGCCAGTGATGGAAGAGACCGCGGGATTCCGTCAAACACGGACGTGCGATTCTTTTCGACACGCTTGATTTCGTCCCAATTGCTGAGCACGGTGTCGGTGTCGCCCGCTTTGGCCATATCGCCGTTCTTGGGCCCGAAGATGTGCGGGTGACGACGCACGAGCTTGTCATGGACGCCCTGCGTGACATCGGCAATCGTGAATCGACCTTGTTGCTCTGCAATCGTCGCGTGGAACTCAATCTGGAATAGCAGATCGCCAAGTTCCTCGATGAGGTCGTCGTCGGTTGCCGGCTTGCTGGGATCAAGAGCATGGAGGGCATCGACGACCTCGTAGGTCTCCTCGAGGAGAAAGGGGATGAGAGTCTCGTGGGTCTGTTCGATGTCCCATGGACACTGCTCGCGCAGCGTCCGGGTCAACTGGTGGAAACGCACGTATTCTTGGCCGACGGGTGCCGAAAGCTGCGGGATGTAGATCGAGGTGAGGTGGTTAGCCTCGACGGTTTGGTCGAGCTTGGCCCACGTTGTGTGGGTAACCTGCTCGTCGTCGGTCCCAAGCGCGTGCAAGATCACGACTGGGTCGGCACCTTTGGCGCCTTCGACTGCCAGCTTGATGTCGCTAAGTACCCAGTTGGCGTGGGTGTGAGCTACAAGGAGTGGACCGCGTTCGCCAGCCGCAGCGGTTGCGAACTCATGCCCGTCGACGAGCCGGATGCTCGCCTCGACCGGATCGATACCAAGACGGGTCCACGCAACATCGAGAAACGACATCGCTGGAACGATGTTGACTTCGATGCCTTCATCTTCAGACGCACGTTCCTGTAGGTAGCGAACCGTGCGTTCAAGTATCAGAGGTGAACCGGGAACGGCGTAGAGGATTTCGCCATGCTCGCACGCGGACTCGATTAGGCGATTGGTGATCTCGACGTAGACGTCGTCGAAGGAATGAGCTGTCTCGTAGAGGTCGTCGTGAGAGGTGGCATCGGGAACAAGATGAGCTGAGGGATGCATTGAGGTGCGAAGATGCCTGTGGGGTATGCGATCGATGGCGAGGCGTGCCTCATCGGTAATGTGCTGCTCGCCGCCGGGGCCGAGACCGACAACAACGATGCGGGCCGCAGTGGGGAGCGAGGGCATGGGCGATCTCAGGCTCAAATGAGTGGGATAACTGTGGCGGTAGTGTTGTCGTAGGTGCCGATCTGCGGATCGACATAGATGTCGAGGCCGAGGGTGTCGGCACCGAGTGCCTCGGCAACGATGGGTGTGTCGTTGGGGCCGAGTTCGCGGTACGGAATGAACCGGCTGACCACGTAGAGGTCTCCGTCCGATGCGGCATTAGAAATGATGGCAGTGGCATACGGCGCATTTGCATTGAGCGCAGTGATCGAGTCGGCGAGGGGGTCGTTGACGCCGAGCGGAAGTTGGGTGATGGTCAAGCATCCAATTCGACCGTTGGTCTGTGCGAGCTGGTCATTTACATTGAATGGGGCAAAAATGTCAGTAAAGCTGGCACCACTTTCGAGCTCGTCAATGACCGCCTCTGCTTCGGCTCGGGTGGGTACCCCGACAGCCTCAAGGCAGACACTGCCACTCTTAAGAACTCCGTTGGCGTAGGCGTCAGCGACGAGAGTTGGATCTGAGGCCTCACTGACGCGCTCAGTTATCCAGCCGCTGACTTGGCCGCGGGCAATATCGGCGTTGATGAGCTGTTCATCAGTCGCCCCGAGTTCTCGCAACTCGGCGACGAGTTCGTCGCGGGTGTACTCGGCACCGTCGACTCGTGCCGCAAGATCGTTGTCAGAAATCGTGGCGCAGCCAGCGATGAGGGCGGCGCTAGCAAGAATGAGCGGGATGATCGGAGAGCGTCGCTTCACGGCCACGACGTTACCGGGTGGCCTGTCTGTGCCAGACACGGATATGCCCCTAATCAGCTTCGACCAGGGCGCGCAAAAAATTCACGAGGAAGATTGCGGCGTCCGTCTTTGTGCCGTCGGGATTTCGGCGGGGTAATGGCACCACCAATTGGCCTACGTCTTCTTTAAATTTAGCACCTTTCGACAAGCGTCGTAGCCGCATCAACTCGCTCATCTTGAGTTCGAGTGGGCTGAGCTTGACGTCAGTTGCCGAAATTTGAATGTCGCGCAGGCCGAGCCGATGACACTCGGCGCGCAGGTAGCCGACCTGCAGCAAGGCCTCGGCAGGCTCGGGGAGTGGGCCGAAGCGGTCTTCCCATTCCGAGCGGATGTCGTCAACCTGCGCGTCGGTCTCGACGCCAGCGAGCCGACGGTAGGCCTCCAGCCGCAGCTCTTCTTTGGTGACGTAGTCCGGCGGGAGAAACGAGTCGGTCGGTACGTCAAGTTTGATTTCGGTGGGAGCGTTCTTGGGCAGTTCACCCTTCATTTCACTGACCGCTTCGGTGACCATCTGACAATAGAGGTCGTAGCCGACTGCAGCAATGTGTCCGGACTGTGATTCTCCGAGCAGGCTGCCCGCTCCGCGGATCTCAAGGTCGCGCATTGCGATCTTGAATCCGGACCCAAGTTCGGTTGACTCGCCGATGGTTCGGAGGCGCTCGTAGGCCTCCTCGGTCAACACCTTGTCATGCGGATGAAACAAGTAGGCGTATGCACGCTGTCCTGATCGACCAACCCGGCCGCGCAGCTGGTGCATTTGGCCAAGGCCAAGCAGGTCCGAGCGCTCAACGACGAGCGTGTTGACCGATGGCATGTCGATTCCCGACTCGATGATTGTGGTGCAGACGAGCACGTCGTACTGGCCGTCCCAGAAGTCTTGGACAACGGTTTCGAGTGTTGCCTCGTCCATCTGGCCGTGAGCGATGGCGATGCGGGCTTCGGGGACGAGCTGGCGGAGCCGCGCTGCAGCAGTGTCGATGGAACGCACCCGGTTATGGACCCAAAAGACTTGTCCCTCCCGCAAGAGCTCCCGGCGAATCGCTTCGATCGCCACGCGTTCGTCGTACTCGCCGACAAACGTCAAAATCGGTTGGCGTTCTGCCGGCGGTGTTTGAAGCAATGACAGGTCCCGAATGCCGACGAGGCTCATTTCGAGGGTGCGCGGAATCGGAGTGGCGGTGAGAGTTAGGACGTCGACGTTCGTCTTCATCTTCTTCATCTTCTCTTTGTGCTGCACTCCGAACCGTTGCTCCTCATCGACGACGAGCAGGCCGAGGTCCTTGAAATTAATGTCTGCGGCGAGCAGGCGATGGGTCCCTATGACACAGTCGATCTCACCCGACTTGACCTCGTCGATGACCCGTTTCGCCTGACTGGGGGTGAGAAATCGGGACAGCACCTCTACTCGGATCGGGTAGCCCGCGAACCGGTCGGCGAAAGTGTTGCCGTGCTGGGTTGCGAGCAGTGTGGTCGGTGCAAGGACAGCGACCTGTTTGCTGTCCTGAATGGCTTTGAACGACGCGCGGATTGCGATCTCGGTTTTGCCGAAACCGACATCGCCGCATACGAGGCGATCCATCGGGAACTCGCGTTCCATGTCGCCTTTGATGTCGTCGATTGCCTTACGTTGATCGGGCGTCTCGACGAACGGAAAGGCATCCTCCATTTCAGTCTGCCAGGGCGTATCTAGAGCGAAGGAGTGGCCCTGTGCGGTGACACGCTGCTGATAGAGCAGCACGAGTTCCTGGGCGATCTGGCGAACCTCAGACTTAACGCGACTCTTGGCCTTGGCGAATTCAGACCCTCCAAGTTTGTGGAGGGCGGGCGCCTCACCACCGACGTATTGGCGTAACGAGTCGATCTGATCCGACGGGACGTACAGCTTGTCGTCGCCCTTATACGAAATGAGTAGATAGTCGCGCTCAACGCCACCGATGGCCCGTTTGACCATCCCTTCATACTTGCCCACGCCGTGCTGGTGGTGCACAACGTAGTTGCCGGTCTTGAGATCTTCGAACGTTGACGCTGCATCGCGTTTGGGTTGCCGACGCGCCGTGCGGTGGGCCCGCCGACGGCCAGTTAGGTCGCTTTCGGCAACGATCGAGATCTTTGCGTTGGGCAACGTCACACCTCGATGCAGAGGCGCAACGACAATGTGCCCACCGGGACCGAGGCGCAAGACGCCTGAGGGATCCGCTAGCTGCCTGCGAACGGGAAAGTCCAGACCCTGGTCCAGCAAGAGTGAATGAAGCCGGTCGGCTGAACCGAAGCCGTCGGCAGCAACCACGACGCAGTAGCCGTTGCTAATCAGTTGGGTAAGACGATCTGTGAGACCCGAACCATCGCCCCCCACCGGCCCCCACCCCGAGGCCTCGACGACCGGTATGTCGGGGGACTCAGGTGTGGAGTCGAGAGACCAGAAGTTAGCTGTTTCGCTGGACAGCAACGTTTCGGGGTCGGCGTGGAGCCGTGGGAACGACTTGTCCGGGTCGCGAGCCCAGGTCCCGGCGAGCGTGCGAGCGAGATCGTCCTCTTCTGCTATCAGGTCTTTGGCTCGATCGAGCATGCGCCGGGGCTCAACGAGGAGAACCTTGGCATCGTCGGGTAAGACATCGGTGAGTAGTCGATCACTATTGATCAGCCATGGCAGCCAGCTTTCCATGCCGTCGAAGTGAGCCCCTTCGGCTAGCCGCTCCCATTGTTCCCGCCCCCACGGCTCGCTGGACACCAGGCCGGCCGCTCGTTGGCGCACATCGTCGGTTGGCATGAGCTCTCGGGCTGGAAAAATCGTTGCGCCGGTCAGGTCGTCGGTCGAACGTTGGTCGTTGACACCGAAGCGTGTGAGACGGTCGACTTCGTCCCCCCAAAGGTCGATTCGGATCGGCGCATTGCCGGTTGACGGGTACACATCAAAGATGGCACCCCGCCGTGCGAACTCACCGCGATGTTCGACTAGTTCTTCGCGCCGGTAGCCGAACTCGACGAGCTGTCTGGCTAGTGCTTCGGGGTCAATCTCGATACCGGGCCGGACGGTAATCGGTTCGACTGTGGCCGCCCCGGGTCCTAACTTCTGGAGCAGTGAGCGAATTCCGGCGACGATAATTTTTGGTGCTCGTTCTCCACGATGAAGTCGCCAAAGGACTTCAAGTCGTTGCCCCATGGTTTCAACGCTCGGGCTCACCCGCTCGAACGGGAGAGTTTCCCAGCCGGGGAACATCACGACGTCTCCGGCAGGTGCGAACTGTGCAAGGTCATCGACGAGTTGGCCAGCCATTGTTCCGGTGGGGCATGCCACGACCAGAGGCCGTCGACTCGACAGGTGAGCGAGGGCGGCAATAGAGATCGGGCGGGCAACCTCGACGACAGCGAGGCGCGCGCTGGGGTCACCCAAAGCGCGGGTTAAACCGGGTTCGTTGCGGAGAAGTCCTGGCAGCGATTCCAATGGGGCGTGGCTGCCCTCAGTGAGGGCGGGACCTGGTGCGCCGGAGAACGTCGTTGTCATCGTTTGACGTTGTATCGCCGCATCGCAGCGTCTACCCCGTTGGACACGATCATTTCCACTGCGTCGGCGGCATCGGCAATCGTCACGTCGAGGAGTTCCCGTTCGCGTTTCGGGACCTTTGACAGTACGTAGTTCTTGCCAGCACCCGATGGAGGTTTGCCGACACCGATGCGGACACGGATGAAATCCTGCGTGCGCAAGTGCTGCTTCATCGAACGCAGTCCATTGTGCCCGGCCAGTCCGCCGCCGACTTTGACCTTTAGTTCGCCCGGCGAAAGGTCGAGTTCGTCGTGCACCACGATGATTTGGTCAGCAGCGGCGATGCGAAATCGGCGAACAAGGGCCCCGACTGCCTGGCCTGACTGGTTCATGTACGTGATGGGAAACGCAAGCACGACACGTTCGTCGCCATCGGCCCCGCTGAGACGCGTCTCGCAGAGCAGTGCATTGTCACGACCGCTTTTGAGCGTCGAACGTGTGCGTCCCGCAAGAGCCATAATCACATCTTCACCAACGTTGTGTCGCGTGCCGACGTACTTTGGGCCAGGGTTGCCGAGTCCGACGATGAGCCAGTCGAAGGGATCGCCCTTTCCCGTGCGTCCAAATAGGCCCATGTCAGTGTGATCTGTACGTGAGATCCGGATGAGAGCAAGCGGTGAGCAGAGCCGCGTGGCTCGTTAGCTCAAGCGGAGTCGTCTCCGGAGTCGTCGCCGGAGTCGTCGCCAGCTGCGTCGCCCTCTTCACCCTCTGCGGCTGCGGCTTCGGCTGCGGCTTCCTCGGCGTCAAGCACCGGGGTGCGCATTGTGAGGACAGTGACGACCGGGAACTCTGGGTCAGCTGCTGCGGTGACGCCTGCAGGCAGCGGAATCTCCGCAACGCGGATAGTTGTGTCCATATCCATGGCAGAGATGTCGATGACAACTTCGTCGGGAATGTTGCGTGGTGTCGTTACCACTTCGAGCTCGGTCATGGTGAGGTCCACGAGTCCGCCTTCACCCTCGACGGCTTTGGCTTCGCCTTCTAGGCGAACCGGTACGGCAACGGTGACTTCTTCGTTCAAGTTGACCTGGATGAAGTCGATGTGCTGCACGTTGCGTTTGACGGGGTGGCGCTGAATGTCCTTCACGAGCGCTGGGTACACCTCGCCATCGACAGTGAGGTCAAGGATCGTGTTCAGCCCAGCGGCCCCCGACAGTGCAACACGTAGATCACGCCGAACGACGGTCACGCTGACTGGGTCCATGCCGTGACCGTAGACAACGCCGGGAATCCGGTCATCGGCACGTAGCCGCCGCGCGGAGGCGCTCCCAGTTGTGCGGCCAGATTCGGCGAGAAGAACGGTCTCAGACATGGTTTTCGGTCCTTGATTCAGGTGGAGATCTCAGGTGACGCTTGGAGCGCACGTTGATACAGCAGAATGCAACGCTATCGCCCGCGTCACCCATCCCCTCTCGCGTTAGCGCACGTGATGCTTTCGTTGCGCTAACAGAAATATGACTTCAGTGTTGTCCAGCCCACATTTTCCGCACATCTGATGAAATCTGAACGATTGATGTGCTGGGTACGTTCAAAGCTGGCCAGCGATGCCTAGGTAAGGATTTTGGGAAATGGGTGTGGTCGAGCAGGCATGGAGGTTGTTACGAGAGGTTTTCACCGTCGAAGATGTCGCTCACGCTGGTGTCGTCAAATACAGCACCGAGTGCTTCTGCGATGAGTGGCGCAACCGAGAGAATTTCGATATTTGGGAGCTGCTTCTCGGCCGGCAGCGGCAGTGTGTTTGTCAGGACGATTTTTTCGAGAGGGCTGTTCTTCAACCGATCGATGGCTGGACCGGACAAGACGCCGTGAGTTGCCATGGCCCATACATTCCGAGCGCCGCGCTTCATCAGCAGCTCGGCAGCGGCCACGATGGTGCCGCCGGTGTCGATCATGTCGTCGGTCAGGACGCACGTGCGCCCTTCAACGTCGCCCATTACCTCCGCGGCCTCGGCAACGTTGGTGGTGCCTTTTGGTCGCCGCTTGTAAATAAAAGCCAGGTCCGCACCTATGTCGCCGAGGTGTTGTGCCATGCGTTCGGCTACTTTGATTCGGCCAGCATCAGGCGACACGATCACCGGTGCGGTCGAATTCCGGCGGACGTAGGCTTCAAGCACAGGCATGGCAGTGAGGTGATCGACCGGACCGTCGAAGAAGCCCTGGATTTGACCGGAGTGAAGATCGATCGAGATCATTCGCTTGGCGCCAGCGGCTTTGAACATGTCAGCGACGAGGCGTGCCGTGATTGGCTCACGCCCAGCCGCTTTTCGGTCCTGGCGGGCGTAGCCGTAGAACGGGACGACTGCCGTGATGCGCTTGGCTGACGCACGTGAGGCAGCATCGATCATGATGAGGTGTTCCATGATCGAGTCGTTGACGGATCGGTCATCGACGCCGTAGTGAGTCTGCATAATGAAGACGTCCGTACCGCGCACGGATTCACCGAAGCTGCAACGCACTTCACCGTTGGCGAACTCAACGAGATTGTCGCTGCCAACTTCGATGTCGAGATGCTGGGCCACCTCCTGAGCGAGTGCAGGATGGGTGCGGCCCGTATAGAGAGCGAGGCGCTTGGTGGTGACCTTTTCCATGTGAAGTCCCGGGTGAGTTTGAGGTTGGATGGGGACGGGATCTACCCGACGGGGGCAGTGTAGAACGCGCCGGTCGTCGCGTTCGAAAGGACAGCGGACCCCGCAGGCAGATGCGCATACGGACCGACGACGGTGTCGTTGCCAATCTCGGCATTGTGGCCGACGCTGTGTTCCACGACTGCGCCGTTGCCGACTGTGCAGTCAGATAGACGCGTGTCGGGCCCCAACTCGCAGCCGTCCCCGATTACGGTTGCGCCCTGCAGCATTGTGCCGGGGTACAGCGTGACGTCGCGACCGATCGTGACGTTCACATCAATGAAAGTCTGACGCGGGTCAAGCATCGTGACGCCGTTGAGGAGCCAATGGCGGTTGGTGCGGTTACGTAGCTCACGTTCGGCGAGAGCAAGTTGCCATCGGTCGTTAACACCTTGCGTCTCTGCTGCGTCGGCCTGGACCGCTCCGACACGATGACCCATGTCGGCGAGGGCAGCAACTACATCGGTGAGGTAATACTCGCCTTGAGCGTTGTCAGTGGTGAGATTGCGAAGCGCCGGTCCGAGCAGGTCGCGGCGAAAGCACAGAATGCCAGTGTTCCATTCTTTGATGTCGAGTTCATCAGGCGAGGCGTCGCGTTGCTCGACGATGCGAGCGACCTGACCGTCTTTCTTGCGTATAATTCGACCGTATCCGGTCGGGTCCTCAAGCACGCTTGTCAAGAGCGTGCATGCATTTTGATTGGCGACATGGGTGGCGACCAGTTCGTCTAGCGTCTCGGGCCCGAGGAGGGGCGTGTCGCCTGGCAGTATGACGATTGTGGCTTCGTCGTCGTAATCGTCGCCGTCGAATGCGGTCATGCCGACGGCGGCTGCATCACCCGTGCCATTTTGTTCAAGCTGTTCGACGAACGCCACGTTGGCCCAGTCCGGTGCACGCTCGGCGACTTTGCTCATGACTGACTCAGCCTGGTGACCGACCACGACGGAGGTGCGAGTCGGCTGGAGTTTCTCAAGCGCATGGATCACATGGAGCACCATGGCGCGCCCACAAATGAGATGGAGCGGCTTCGGGCGACTCGATCGCATGCGAGAGCCTTCTCCAGCAGCGAGGACGATTGCGGAAACACTCATGGTTCCGGGGGGAGGAATCGAACCCCCATTCTCGGCACCAAAAACCGCTGTCTTGCCGTTAGACGACCCCGGAGTGGATCAGTCGACAAGCTACCGGAGTAGACGGCCTGCACAACTGATTGGTGTACTGAGATGTGAGTCGCCCGCTGCTCAGCTCAGAGTGACCGCTTGCGAGGTGAGACCGATAGCGTCATTGACCTTATGGGTTCGTTGATTAAGAAGCGCCGCAAGCGTATGCGGAAGAAGAAGCACAAGAAGATGCTGCGCCGCACGCGTCACCAGCGTCGCAAATAGATCATTTCACTATGCGGTCGGGTGCTCAATGCTTCTGATTCGTTGCCACATCTGACGGCACTGTGTGTGCCATGACAACCGTTGCGCCCTTGTCGACTAGGTCGGTAAGGGCGTTGCCATGTTTGCCATCGGTGAACCAGGTAGCGCCGCTTCCGGCGAGCTTCGGTGCTGTTCCGGTCCGTTCGGCGACGGCGTCGCGCCACCATGCCAGTCGTGGTTCGACTGCAAGAGCTGCGGGTTCGAGGTCGTTGGGCCCATGTGCGGTCGGGCCGCCGAGCTTGTCCCACGCCCGGTACGCGGCTGGAGTGTTGACTGCTAGTGGGGGAATGATGAGAGTCACATCTCGGTCGACGTGTGGGAGCGGCTCGATCATTTCGCCGATGCCGGTGACTCGGGCTCGGCCACCAACGAGACAGAAGCTGATGTCAGCGCCAAGACCTGCGGCTCGTGCGAGCGATGCAGTGTCAATGGGATAACCGGCCCAACGGAGCGCAGTGGCGGCATCGGTGGAGCCACCGCCGAGACCGCCGCCATGCGGGATACGTTTGTCAATGTTGACTTTTGCTGAGGTATTTGCGAGGGCGAGCGCATGAGCGACGAGGTTTGAGTTGTCGGTCGGTACACCGTCAGAGAATGCCCCTGTCGTCGAGAGCCCTGATCCAGATGGATCAAATGTGAGGACATCGTGCAGGTTGAGGCTGACCATCTCGGCGTCGATGAGATGAAAGCCGTCGCTGCGAAGTCCGGTCATCTTTAGGCTTAAAGTCAGCTTGGCGTGCGCCCGCCATGAGCCTGGGCCGCAGATGTCAGTCATGCACGATCGCTGCCAGACGAACCCACGCGTTAACGTCGAGTTCTTCGGGTCGGTCCGTGCTGACTACGTCGGCCTCCTCGAATTGTTCGGCCTGGACCAAACCGCTCAGCGACTTGCGTAGCATCTTGCGGCGTTGTCCGAATGCGGTCTTCACCAGCGTGAAGAGCTGTTCGGGGTCGGCTGCTGCGAGGTGATCAGGCATCGGGTCGTGGCGCGTGATTTCGACGAGGGCGGACTCTACGTTGGGACGCGGAATAAACACTGTTGCGGGCACGAGCCCAACGATTCGGGCCGACCCCCAGTACGCGGCTTTGACGCTGACTGCGCCGTATCCCTTCGTCCGAACTGGCGCAGCAAAGCGTTCTGCGACTTCGCGCTGCACCATGACCAGAATTCGTCGCACTTGAGGGACTTCATCCAGAAGGTCGCAGACAAGCGGGGTTGCAACGTTGTAAGGGAGGTTTGCCACGAGGACCCAGCGATGATTCGGATCAAGCGTGGAGTCCCAGTCGAGGCGCATTGCATCGCCTTCGATGACCTCAACGTTGGGTCGGTCGGCGACGATTTCTCGCAAGACGGGTACAACTCCTCTGTCAATTTCAAGCGCAGTCACCGCAGCGCCGGTGTCTGCCAGGGCCAGTGTGAGCGATCCGAGACCCGCACCGATTTCGACGACTTGGTCGCTGGTGCCGACGCAGGCAAGTTTGGCGATCCGGCGCACGGTGTTCGGGTCGGCGACAAAGTTCTGGCCCAAATCGCGCCTCGGCGCGAGCGAATGTTCTGTCAAGAGATCGTTGATACGTGGGCGTGAGTGCGTCATAACGCGTTACAGACGAATTTGAACAGGGATGGGTGCATCGGTGAGGTCAGCGAGTGTCTCGAATTGTGTGGTCTGGAGCATGAGTCCGTGGACCTGCGTTGCCGGAGCGAGCTGGGAGCGGCAGGTGATTGACCGGTTATTGTCGAGGTTGGTCACAGTGATTTCTTGCCCGGTGGTGATGTTCTGAGCAAGGCAGACGTTGGCCCCGGAGAGCCTGCCGAAGGTAGCGCTCGTGATGATTGTCTCTAAGCGGTCTGCGTTCGGGATGGCAATTTCGGAGATGCCACCAACCACAGACATTGGGCCATCAAGAAAAATTGGTGTCCGTGTGATCACCGTCGGCTCACTCGAGAGATTTGATTGCCCGGTCGCCGAATCGAGAGCGGAGGCGCCTCCCGGTACTGCGCCAGAATCGGTCGGCTGGCCGTCGTGATCGAACCACCAAAGCGTTGGGACGACAAGCAAGCTTGCGACTACCACGAGGAAGAATCGTCGTCGGTCGGTGTCGTCAAGAGCCACAGGTCAGTCGTCAATCGTTCAGCAGCCGGAGGCCACCTGTTGGTGACTCACTACCCTGCTACGCAGTACCTAAGCGTATCTCGGCGGTGCCGTCAGGCGATGGCGGGCAGCACCCTGCGGGTGTTGGCCGCAGTGTGCGTGGCGATGCTTCTCACGGGGACATCGCGTAAGTCGGCGATGAACTGGCCGACATGGGGCACCCACGCAGGCCGATTCTTCTTGCCGCGTTGGGGTACTGGAGCGAGGTACGGGCTGTCGGTTTCAACGAGCATCGAGTCCAGAGGGCAAAGTTGAGCTGCCTCTTGCACATCGGCGGCGCTCGGGAATGTGACGATGCCGGAAAACGAAAGTACAGCGCCGCGATTCAGGCACTGGCGTGCTTCGTCTGCTCCACCGGTAAAACAGTGGAAAATTGTGTGCTCGGGCACGCCTTCGGCATCAAGAATTTCGAACGTGTCGGCCCAGGCTTCGCGAGTGTGAATGACAAGCGGCAGTTTGTGTTCGTGCGCAAGCTGAATCTGTGCCGCGAACGCGACCCTTTGGACGTAGCGCTCGGAGTGCTCGTAGTAGTAGTCGAGCCCGGCTTCACCCACGGCGACGATGCCAGGTGTGTCGAGTAGGTCCACAATCGTGTCGACATGGTTCACGGCGTCGTGCGGGTGAAGACCGACTGTGGCGAAGACATTCGCATGGCGGCTGGCTACGTCGATCGCAGCGAGCGATGTCTTGCGATCGCAACCAACGGTAACCAATGTGTTGACGCCCATCTCAGCAGCTGCTGTGACTGCGCCGTCAGGTCCGTCGGGGATGCGTTCGTCGTGGATGTGGCAGTGCGAGTCGATCCAATCCAGTCGGTTCGGGCTCATGTCTTGATGCGGGGAAACAGGGCGTCACCCTTGATGACAGAGGCGCCGGGAACATACTGGCCCCAAGTGGCAGCCTGTGGGAGCCGTTGGTCGACGACCTTGCCAGGCATACCAATGCGTTCCCAGACGGTCTGGGCGGTGTCGGGAATCGCTGGGGAGCACAAGATGGCAACGATGCGTAGGGCTTCGAGTGCATCACCCATTACTAGGTCAACTTCGGGCCCGGGTTCCGCTTTCCATGGCTCGTTCGTCTCGAGGTGCGCGTTGGAAGCGCGGATGAGCGACCATGTGGCGTCGAGGGCCTTGCTCGGCTGAACGTCATCCCATTGCGCAGCAGCCTGCTCCAATGCGGTTACAGCAACTGTGCCGAGTGGGCTGTTGGGGTTGGGAGCAGTGCCGAGACCATCGCACTTCTTGGCGACTACCGTGGCCACGCGGGCAGCGAGGTTGCCAAGATTGTTGGCGAGGTCGGAGTTGTACCTGTTGACCAGGCCGTCCCAGTTAAAGTCACCATCGTTGCCGTAGGCAGTGTCGGCAAGAACGTAGTAGCGGAATCCGTCGAGTCCGATGTCGTCGATTAGGTCCAGAGGATTCACCACGTTGCCAGAGGTCTTGCTCATTTTTTCGCCGCCGCTGAGCAGCCAGCCGCCGATGGCCCAACCCTTGGGCGGCTCCACGCCCGCAGACAGAAGCATGGCTGGCCAGTAAACGCAGTGCTGTCGAACGATGTCTTTGCCGATCAGGTGATAGTCGGCGGGCCACCGCTCGGTGTAGTCCTGTGACTTGTTTCCGAATCCGACCGCAGCGAGGTAGTTGGTGAGGGCATCGAACCAGACGTAGGTGACGTGTTTGTCGTCCCATGGCAGGGGGATCCCCCAGTCGAGGGAGGTGCGGCTGATCGAGAAGTCGCGCAGGCCGGACTTGATCAAACCGATTGCTTCGTTGCCCCGATGTTCGGGCTTCATCGCCGTCGGATGCTTGGCATACCAGTCGAGGAGGCGGTCTTCGAAACGTGAGAGCCGAAAGAAGTAGTTCTCTTCCTCAAAATACTCGACTGGCAGCAGATGAATCGGACAAAGGTCGTCCCCGTTGGGCCCGTTGACCAGTTCCTCGTCCTGGTAGTACTCCTCGCAGGCAACGCAGTACTTGCCGGCGAAGGTGTCAAGCTCGATGTCGCCTGCGTCGTAGCACCGTTGGAGAAGTTCTGCGACGGCTGCTTTGTGGCGGGGCTCCGTCGTGCGGATGAAGTCATCGTTGGTGATGTTGAGGCGTTCCCAGGCGTCGGAAAACTTCGGTGCGATTGAGTCCGTGAACTCCTGGGGCGTCATGCCCGATCCCTCGGCAGCCTGCTGGATTTTGAGGCCGTGCTCATCAGTTCCGGTGAGGAACGTGACATCGTCGCCGAGCAGTCGGTGCCAGCGGGCCAGCGCATCGCCAACAATTGTCGTGTACGCATGGCCGAGATGTGGCTCGGCGTTGACGTAGTAGATCGGAGTCGTCACATAGAACTGAGACACGCCTGCACGATACCGTCAGCGCGATGAGCGGACCTGCAGGGAGTCTGGGCGTATTTGCCAACGCAACTGCCGTCGTGGCGAACGGCGGCGATGGTTCGGGCCGGTACTCGGCGAAGATTCATTCAGGATGGGACATCGGCGGCAATGCCAACGGTGGCTATCTGATGGCGATTGCGGGGCGTGCCATGTCCGAAGCGGTCGGCCGTCCACCGCTGTCGCTGACGGCGCATTACTTGAGTCCTGGACCTGCAGGCCCGTGCGAAATCGATGTCGACGTCGTCCGCACGGGCCGACGCCTGGCTACCGCTAGGGCAACGATGACGGTAGAGGGAAAGCCGATCCTCGAGCTTCTCGGCACGTTTGGTGAACAGGTGCCCGATGACGGGCCGACCTTCCGACGCGAGGAACCTCTCGATGTCATGCCTTTCGAAAACTGTACGCCGATGCGGCCAGCCGCCGCGAGTGGTGGGCCCGCATTAATGGATCGCCTTGCTTGCCGATTGTGCCCGGAGGACGATGGTTTTCGGCGCGGCGAGCCGACGGGTGATCCAACGATGCGTGGTTGGTTTGCCTTCGTTGCAGAGGAACCGGTTGATGCGATTGGATTGCTGCTGGCAGCTGACGCGTTCCCGCCACCGATCTTCAACTCGGACATCCCAATGGCCTGGGTGCCGACAATTGAGTTGACTGTGCATGTGCGCGGAAATCCTGCGCCCGGCCCGCTCCGTGTTGCGTTCCGCTGCCGCTTCATTCACGACGGGCTACTTGATGAAGAGGGCGAGATCTGGGACTCGGCAGGAGTGCTTGTCGCCCAGTCCCGTCAGTTGTCGCTCATGCCAAGACCAGTGATTTCCGACGTGTGACGACGTCGAGTGATGTCTGGGTTTCGTCTTCCCCGAGCGACGCCGCATCCTGACCCCGAAATCACTCAGTCCAGGGTGAGTTGGTAGATGTCGCGCTTGGGTTGGCCGGTTTCGGCGGCGACCCGAGCGGCGGCGTCGCGCTTGGACAGGCCGCTCTCGATTGCTGTCGTGAGGAGCGCCCGAATGTCATCCTCGGTGAGAGGGGTGTTGTCGACGGGCGCACCTTCGACGACGAAGACATATTCGCCGCGTGGTTCGCCGATGTCGACGGTACCGAGCGTGCCGCGGATGACTTCTTCGTGCAGCTTGGTGAGTTCGCGAGTCACGACAACCATTCGGTCGGGTCCGCACACGTCAGCCAGATCTGCGAGTGTCTTCAACGCACGGTGGGGTGCTTCGTAGAGCACGGTGGTGCGGCACTCGGCGGCAACGTCGGCAAGGCGGGCGCTGCGTTCACGTCCCTTGCGAGGGAGAAAGCCGTCGAAGACGAATCGTGAGGTGTCGAGTCCGCTGATCGTCGCAGCCATGATTGCAGCGCTTGGTCCGGGCACAGCACTGACTGCGTGGGGCGAATCAACGACGGCGCGCACGAGTCGCTCACCGGGGTCCGACACGCCTGGCGAGCCTGCATCGCTGACGACGGCCACATTGCCCCCGTTATCTAGCACGCTCAGGACTTGGTCGATCAGGTCGTATTCGGTGTGCTCATTACACACCACCATGCGTTTGGCTTTTATGCCGGCGTGATGGAGCAGCAGACCGGTGCGCCGCGTGTCCTCGCAGCAGACGAGATCGGCGGCAGCAAGTACTTCGATGGCGCGTGGTTGCAGGTCGCCAAGGTTGCCGATTGGTGTAGCGACGAGCCAGAGGGTGGCGGCCATCTTCAGTTGTCCTGATCGCGTACTTCGATGACATCGCCGACGCGCAGACCCCACCGGTTGAATGCTCCAGCCTGCGCCTGGACGACGAACTTGGCACGCCGCACTGGGAATCCGATGCGACGACGAGGCATCTGCAGCGTCTTAATTACGACACCGTCGGCGTCGACGAACGCCACGTCGATTGGGAACTTTATGCCAAGCGTATGGACGGAGCGGCATGGCCGGATAACTAGTGCACCTTCGAGATGGGTGCGGCCGAGCAGATGTCGCCGGCGATCCGACCGGTTGTTGGCGATCTTTGCAGAGGCGAACACTCGAGCGTCGCTGACCAGCCAAGCCATAGGCTCAGCATGCCATATTGAGGACGCGTTTGGACGCTGCTGGGGGTACGGGAGGGATGCGTTCCCGCATTGTGCGATACGGTCCGGCGGATGGTCGTACACGATGGATTTTCGCTGCGGAAGGTGGTTGCGGGTCCTGCTGCGGATCCGATTCTGCGAGGAATCACGGTCGACATTCCAAACGCAGGAATTACAGCGGTCGTAGGCCCGTCCGGGTCGGGTAAGTCGACCCTTTTACGTCTGCTCAACCGTCTCGACGATCCACTCGCTGGCGAGATCCGGTGGCGAGGCCAGCGACTCGACGAGCTTCGGCCAGACGAGTTACGCCGCCAGGTCGCCATGGTGTTTCAGCATCCACCAATCTTCGCCGGATCGGTGCTTGACAACTTTCGGGTTGCAACGGCAGATACCGACGAGGGCCGTGCGCTTCACATGCTCGATCACGTTGGGCTCGCAGCAGGTCTGCTCCATCGCAATGCCGCTGACCTCTCGGGTGGCGAGGCGCAGCGGATGTGTGTCGCCCGAGCGTTACTGACTGATCCGATGGTTGTTCTGGCTGACGAACCGACTGCAGCACTGGACGGCGAGGCACGCCACACCATCGAGAAGCTGGCCCAGCAACTTGCCGAGGCGGGGACCCCGCTGGTCTGGGTCAGTCATGACACCCAACAGCTGCGACGCCTTGCCAATCACGTTTTGGCGATCGTCGATGGACAGGTCGCAGCATTCGGACATCTCAGTGATCTTGATGGGAGTGATGACCCCGTCGTGCGTGGACTGGTCGGCGTACCGTGAACAATTTTGTTGACGCTGGCGATTTGATGCTGGCATTCGCCGCAGAGGGAGCTGACATTGGGTTGGCTGGCCTTGCGGTGTCGGGCGTACTGATCCTGGTTGCGGTGCTGATTTCGCTGTGGCGGAAGCTTGATCTTGAGCGCTCGTTGTTGTGGGCTGCGATTCGCGCGCTCGTGCAACTTTTAGTGGTTGGGTGGGCACTGCAGCTAATAGTGGGCCCTGACGATCCGTTGTTCTGGCCAGCGCTATGGCTGATGTTTATGTTGCTGTTTGCGGCGTGGACTACGTCTCGGCGCGCAGCAGGGGTGCCCCACGTGCTGGTCCTCTCGCTGCTTGCGTACGCATTGTCGGGTCTTGTGACCTTGGGGGTGTTGTTCGGCTTTCAGGTGTACGAATTTGAGGGTCGCACTATCGTTCCGCTGGCTGGCATCGTGATCGGGAACTCGTTGGCGGCCACTGTTTTGGTTTCGCGCCAGTTGCTGCTCGCCGCAACTGAGCAGCGTGGCGTGATCGAAGGACGGCTTGCGCTCGGATTGTCCGCAGCTGAAGCGTTTCAGCCGCAGCTCCGTCAAGCCTTGCGGATGGCTTTGGTGCCACAGATCGAGACGACGAAGGCAGTGGGCATTGTGGCGCTGCCGGGAGCGATGGTTGGCCTGATTCTCGCCGGCGTTGATCCTGCCGATGCCGTCAAAGTGCAGATTTCGGTGATGTACCTTGTACTTGGCAGCGTGGCGACAACCACAACGGTCATGAGCATCGGGATTTCGCGCGAGCTGTTTTCTTCTGCTCAGCAGCTGCGTCGCTTTCGATCGGACTGAATCGGGCGATTGGGTCACCTGGTTGGGTGAGAGGCCGACGGGTGCGGCAGTCCGCCGTTAGCGTGATCTGCCGCATGGAACGTTTTGGATTAGTTGGACTCCCGAATGCGGGCAAAAGTTCGTTGTACAACGCGCTGACCGGCGGTGGCGCACTTGCTGCGCCGTACCCGTTCGCTACCAAGGACCCAAATATCGGGGTCGCAATGGTGCCTGACGAGCGCCTTGACCGGTTGTCGGTTATGTCTCAATCGAAGAAGACGGTGCACGCTCAAGTTGAGGTTGTCGACATCGGTGGCCTGGTTGAGGGCGCAAGTACAGGCGAAGGTTTAGGCAACAAGTTCCTCGCCAACATCCGTGAGGTCGACGCGATCGTTTTCGTTTTGCGTGCGTTCGAAGATGACGATGTAGTTGGTCCGTCGGACCCTATTGAGCACCTGCGCATTCTCGAGATCGAGTTGGCGCTGGCCGACCTCGAAACGGTCGAAAAGCGGCTCAAGCAGACCCAGCGCGCTGCGAAGCTTGACAAGTCAATGGTCGTTGAGACTGAGGCGCTGCAAATGGCCTATGACCAGCTTTCCGACGGTCTGCCCCTGTACCGGGCTGGTTTGAAGGACGACGTCAAAGAGATCCTTGCCCCCTACTTTTTGCTGACCAATCGCCGAGTGCTTGTTGTCGTCAACGTCGGCGAGGATGACATTGAGTCAATTCCGCAGAAAGAGGCGTTGATTTCCGACGAGTTCAACAATGCGGGTGACAACGTCGAAGTGATCGGCATGTGCATCCAGATGGAAGCCGAAGCTGCTGCTATCGAGGACCCTGATGAGCGCAAGGAGATCTTGGAAGGGTTCGGCCTCGGCGAAGGTGCCCTGTTCCGGATGGTTCGCAGCGCCTACCACTTGCTCGGTCTGCGGACATATATGACCACCGGTGAGCAGGAGTCGCGTGCTTGGACGTTCCATGAGGGCTCGGTTGCACCGGTGTGCGCCGGACGAATCCATGGCGACTTCCAGCGCGGGTTCATTCGGGCCGAAGTCATCCAGTGGAACGAGCTACTCGAACTGGGCTCGTGGAACGCAGCGAAGGATGTCGGAAAGATGCGTGTCGAAGGCAAGGACTACATCGCGCAAGACGGTGACGTCATGGAGTTCCGCTTCAACGTTTGAGCGTGAGGGCATCAGCGTGTACGCCCCGAATGGTGGCCTCAAGTTTTAGTCAAGCCGGGTTGACGATTTAGCTGTAGGTGGTGACATCGTCGGCGATGAGTCCATGGGGTCGCCGCTATCGAGGCGGACCGGGGGCGGGTCGATGGTCGGCGCTAGGCATCGATTGCTGAGTGGAGACCCTCGGTTGCGCTGTTCCTGCTGCAAAGGGTCTACTCGGGTGGACGCGTCAGTTAGTAACCGCCGAGCCCAGAGAGCGATAGCGAGTTGTCTCGGCTCGCTAATTAGGAGGAACATCAACCTGTTTGGTCAGTCCGTGCTCACGATGAGGTGCCAAGATGTGGCGGTGGGTACGAATAGCGCGAAGGTTGAGTGGTTGACGGTTGCTGGCGACCCGGAGACATGGCGCTCGATCGGCTTAGCTGTCAGCGGAGATGGACTGATCCCACTCTTTGGTACTGGACTTAAAATCGTATTGCCGGTACGGGCTGACGATGCCGGCATTGTCGGTTGGGGCTTCAGCGGTATCGAACCTGTGCAACAGATCGCTGGGCTGCCCGTTGATGTCGTCGATGCAGCAACGCCATCGTTTGCGGATCACGCGCTGGGAGCCACCGGACTCGATCATGTCGTGATCATGACAAGCAGTCTGGAGACTGTGTCGGATGCGGTCACTGATGCAACAGGATGTGCTTTGAAGCGCACCCGTGAGTTGGGAGCGATCACTCAAGGGTTTCATCGGATCGGGCGCGGTGGTCTGATTGTTGAGATCGTCGAACACCCGGACTACAACCGAGGCGAGGCAGAGTTCTGGGGGCTGGTGATCAACGTCGATGACCTCGACGCAGCATGTGCGCTGCTTGGACCAGAACGAGTGAGCGAACCCAAAGACGCAGTGCAGCCGGGACGGCGGATCGCCACGATTCGCTCCCAAGTGGGGTTGGGAACCGCCGTCGCATTGATGACGCAAGACAATCGTTGACCTGCGACGATTCTTGTTCAGGTGCTTGGCGGTTGGGGGTCGGCTACGCGAGCCGTAGTGTGGTAGCTCTATGTCGAAGAAGACCAGCAAGCGCAAGGCCCGCCTCCGCCGTTCTAAGGCGAACCATGGCAAGCGGCCGAACATGGGCCGCTAAGCACGCCTGCTACCACGTATCTCACTTTTTACGGTATTTCTGAGCGCCTCACCGCTCGCCTTAAGCGATGCGGTGGGCGCTTTTTCGCGTCTGAGTTCAAACGAGAGGCTGCGGCCTTCTGATACGCAAAAGAGTCAAACCCGAATCTTCTGCTGTACCGCGGTGCCTCGGTCCCGGCACCGGAGAGTTTCTCCGGCGTCTGCGGAACGTGCTGCGAACTTTACGTTGTCATGAGGAGCAGAAAGTGTTTGCCGGTGCGTCAGCTGTGCTCAGTGACCACTGAGCTGCCAAGGCTCAAGGCAAGGTCTTTGTAGCTGAAAGGCGAGCGGCTTTGGCTGGGCCGAAGCGTCCGACGTTGGCCGCCCAGCCCAAGCACGCACTGTCGATCTGAGCGTTAGAACAGGTCGGGCTGGTCAACGAGAAAGGGAGCGATCTCGTCCTTGCTGGACAGGATCGGCCCAGTTGCAGGGAGTGGCCACGGTATAGCGAGGTCGCTGTCATCCCAGCGGATTGCTCGTTCGCAATCGGGCGCGTACTGGCCACTCACTTTGTAGGCGACACGAGTGTTGGGTTCAAGCGTGCAGAAGCCGTGGGCAAAGCCAGCGGGAACGAGGACCTGGTTACCGTCGTCGGCGGTAAGGCGTATGGCGACGTGCTGGCCGAATGAGGGGGAGTCGCGACGGATGTCGACGGCAACGTCAAGGATTGAGCCGCTGATCACTCGGATGACCTTGTCTTGGGCGTGTGGCGTCGTCTGATAGTGCAGGCCACGAAGAGTGCCGGTTGAGGCCGAGAAGGACTCATTATCTTGGACAAAGTTGATGTTGATTCCGGCGTCGAGCAGAGCGAGTTCCTTGTAGGTTTCGCTGAACCAGCCGCGATCATCGCCAGAGCGTTTGGCGCGGATTTCCACCACGCCGTTGAGATTGGTCCTGTGGATCTCCATCGTTACTTTTTTAACCCGATGCGCTCGGTGGCTTGTGCGTCGCGAAGAGGTTGCCACCAGGACTGGTTGTCTATGTACCACTGCACGGTGCTGCGCAGTCCGGTGTCGAAGGTGTGCTTCGGCTCCCAGCCGAGTTCATCTTGGATTTTGGTTTGATCGATGGCGTAGCGCTGATCATGACCGGGCCGGTCAGCGACGAATGTGATCAGCGAACGGCGACCTATACCAAAGTCCAGGGGGCCAGCGAGTTCGTCGACAAGGTCACAGAGTGTTTCGACTACTTCAAGGTTGGTGTGTTCGGCCTTGCCCCCAATATTGTAAGTCTCCCCTGGTATCCCCTGCTCAACAACGGTTACGAGTGCGGCGGCGTGGTCCTCCACATGCAGCCAGTCACGGATGTTGTCGCCCCTGCCGTACACAGGAAGCGGTTCACCGCGAAGCGCTTTGATCGTGATGAGCGGAATCAGCTTCTCAGGAAAGTGGAATGGTCCGTAATTGTTCGAGCAGTTGGTCAGCAGCACGGGTAGGTCGTAGGTCTCGCCCCATGCCCTTACGAGGTGGTCGGAGCCTGCCTTCGACGCAGAGTACGGCGAGCGCGGCTCGTATGGAGTGGCTTCGGTGAACGCTGGGTCGTTGGGGCCGAGTGAACCGAAAACCTCGTCAGTCGAGATGTGGTGAAAGCGTTGAACGCCTGCAGCGCGGGCGGCTTCAAGCATTGCGAACGTCCCGAGCAGGTTGGTTTGCACGAAGGCTGCGGGTCCGTCGATCGATCGGTCGACGTGGCTCTCGGCAGCGAGGTGCATGACTACGTGGGGGGAGTGGGTAGCGAAGATTTCGGCGATGCGACCGGTGTCGCAAATGTCGGCCTGCTCAAACGTGAGCCGTGGGCTGTCGGCCACCATGCGAGTTGAACCTTCGGTGGCTGCGTAGGTCATCTTGTCGACGTTGACCACGTTGTGATCGGTCTCGTTGATGAGGTGGCGGACGACGGCAGATCCGATAAAGCCCTTGCCGCCGGTGACCAGGACTTTTCGCTGTTCGCTCATCGGAGACTGCCTTCGAGCAAATTGAGCAGGTACTGGCCGTAGGTGTTCTTGCCCATCGACTCGCCAGCCGCTTGCAATGCGGAGTCGTCGATCCAACCCTGTTCCCATGCGATCTCTTCGAGGCACGCAATTTGACTGTTCTGGCGGTGCTGGATCACACGGACGAACTCCGAAGCCTCCACCATCGAGTCGAATGTTCCAGTGTCAAGCCATGCATAGCCACGGTTGAGTTGCTCGACATTTAATTCGCCGCGTTCGAGGTAAAAGTCGATAACCGACGTGATCTCAAGTTCGCCACGCAGTGACGGTTTGACCAACTCGGCAGCCTCAACGACTCGTTCGTCAAAGTAATAGAGTCCAGTTACTGCCCAGTTGCTGCTTGGGCTTTCGGGCTTCTCCTCGATTTTCTTCGGCCGACCGGCTGCATCGAGGTCGACGATGCCGTAGCGCTGCGGATCCTTCACGTGATACCCGAACACTGTGGCGCCCGAAGGGCGGGCTGCTGCATCGGCGACGAGCTTCGAAAACCCGGCGCCGTAGAACAGGTTGTCACCCAGCACGAGGGAAGCGCCTTGGCCGGCGAGGAAGTCCGAGCCAATTAAGAAGGCCTGCGCAAGTCCGTCGGGAGAGGGCTGCGTGGCGTACTCAAGCTGTAGGCCCCATTGTGATCCGTCGCCGAGCAACCGCTCAAATCCTGCACGGTCCTCGGGCGTGGTGATGATCAGCACCTCTCGGATGCCGGCAAGCATGTGCACGGACAACGGGTAGTAGATCATCGGCTTGTCGTAGACGGGGAGCAGTTGCTTTGACGTACCGCGTGTCACTGGGTGTAGACGTGAGCCTGTGCCGCCGGCGAGAACAATGCCCTTCATGAGTCGAAGCGTAGAAGGAATTGTCACAAGACGGTGAGTATTCCTTTGGTAGCGAAATAGCTGGGGTGGATATCAACGTAATGATTCGGAGTTGTCGGGTTCCGACTAAAGGCGCTCGAAATAGGCATTGGCCGTCTTAGCGTGCCTTTTGCATGGTTCGTACCGCGAGAGAAGGTTTGATAGGAGCAATACGAGCGCTAAACCTCGCGACAGCCGTGGTCTGTCGAGAGCGATGAAGACATACAGGATCGACGGCTTCGCTTGCGGACTAGCCGGTTTGATTCAAATCCGACTGTGGCTGAAAGATCCAACCTGTACGGCAATGTCAAATAGCGTCGCAATGCCAGCAAGAGCGCACTAGAGCCAGAGCCAGCCATGGTCGTTGTTTTTGCGACTGCAATTCTTGCTGCAAACTAACACCTGGGGTCGAATTGCCATCGAATAAACGCTGCTGAGCCTCCTTTGCGCTGGTCGTCTTGTTTCTCCGTGGGGATACCCGCATGAATGACCCGATGGTTCTCCGTCGAAGCGTCGAACAGATACACGATCGCCATTGGCCTCTTCGCCGTTACGGGCTGCTTCTTTGGTGTCTCACAGCTCCTTCCGTTTCAGCAACCGTCAAAGTCAGCCTCGACTGAAGCTTCCGTTGCTCAAGAGCGGTGCTCCGGTGCGCCGTTCTTGTTGCATCCCCGACAGGCGTTGGCTCACTTTGAGTCGAAAGTCGTCAAATGGGCTTGGCCCTCGTCACACGACTCAGCGAGGGGGCACCAACGACAGCCGCTGCCCGGCCGCTTGACCGGCGCACGTTGCTCGGTGCCTAACTCGACCATCGCATTGATTCCGTCGAGGGTTCGCCGTACCGCTGTGCGTAACAAAGGCTCACTCACATCTTCGGTTTGGGCCTCGCCCGCATCGAGATAGAACGTCGCAAGTTTGCGCGGTGGCACCCCGCGAACCAGTGTCTCGATCAGAGCATAAAAGCCAAGGTCCTGGCGATGACGAGGCCCCACCCGACCTGTCTTGAAATCGATGATCACTTTGCGGCTTTCGTTGCCCGCTGGTCGTCCAATCATCAAATCAACCCGAGCCCGCAGGAGAATCGTCCCTGTCACTGGCCACTGCGCCGCAGCCTCGGTCACCGGATTAGCGCGCGGGTCTAACGGCGGAAAGCTCTCGACAAACTTTGTTACTCGCTCAGTCGACAACCCACGCGTATCAGCCTCATCACCCTTGTCAAGCTTCGCAATCCACATCCCAATCCCGCGGTCTTCGTCGGCCAGGCGAGCCATTGCCTCATCAACCAAATCGGTGGGAGAAGGCTCTCCACGCCACCCCAACAGTAACTGAATCGCTCGGTGAGCAATTTGGCCCTTCGCAGTTGCTGGCGTCCATTCGAACTGATCGGGAGCCAGAAAATGTGCCTCGCAATCGAGCACTGATGCAATGCGATGCTTGGTGACAAACAGATCCTGACCGTCATTAAGCCGTTCAGCGAAGTGGTCAAGTGCAACACGCATCTCAGTGCGGATATCGGCGACCAGTTGTTCGTCAAACACCAACGGCTCACCACTGCGCCGGAGCGCAGCGAGCGTCTTGCGCTGGAGTGGCGTCAGCCCTGAAAGAGCACCCGATGGAACGTTCTCAGCCGGGTTACTCACGGCCATCGACTGTACTCATCGGGCGGCCAAGCCGGCCGGGCGGACAGTCACGGCAATGTCTCTAGATGCCAGGACACCCGTTCCGTGGATCGGTAGTCTCATCGACCCATGAGAAATCAGTCGCTCGCAAACATGATCGTGCCAGTGAGCAACGCGCTTGCTGGGTTGCTCCCGCTGGGCCTCTCAACGTCCTGGCAGTCGCCCCGATCGCTATTGGACCTGTCTGCACGATTCCAATGACGCCCGTGCCAATAATAGCCTTGGAATACTCCGACCCGGAAGTCGTCTGAGTGATGGCCCACCCCGGACTTAAACAGACATAGATCGTCGCCGATCCGACGCAACTTTCACCTGAGATTTTTCACTGTCCTGTCATGAACCGCTCCACCATTGTCAATATCGCTGTCGCGCTCGGCATCGCCGCGTTGATCGCTGCGGTGTTCGTCTTTGAGAGTCGAAACGAGATGACGCCCGCCACGACCACCACTACTTCGACCACCACTTCGCTGCCGACCACTACAACCACAACGACTTCGACGACCACTACAACCACTACAACCACGACGACTTCGACGACTTCGACGACTATTGAGCCACTTCAACGGGATGCCTACGCGGTGGTCGTCGTTAACGGATCAACGGTCGGCGAGCGTCTGGAACCGACAGTCCAGCAACTGATCGAACTCGGTTACACCGACGTTCGCGGTTTGGTGGGCGCAGTCCGAACAGTGGAGACCGTGATCTACTACGCCGATGGTGATGCCAATGCTGGTGCCCGGATGCGCGCCGATCTCGAACTTGACGTAGACCTGGCTCCTCTTGGCGAAGCGCCACCGGTCGCCGGGCGCAACGACGCTCAGCTAATGCTGTACCTCGGCGGAGCCTGAACCCCGCGTCCCGGGTACTGCTCAGCAGCGCACCGGAGAACTCTGTGAGCGCGCATAGTCAGTATGGACATATGGAGTTCGCCTCGACCGTCGACTTTGCTCACGCGGCACGCACGCTCAGTCGTGCGGCACGCAGTCTGGGCCTTGACGCGCCGAGCTTTCGCTGCCCACCACGTCTTGTCGGGATCGAACGCAGCATTCGGCGTCGCCCGAGAGGAGCAGTGGTGTCGATTCGGGTCAAGAATCGACCTCTAGCAGCAGTACTTGCAGACATGATTGAGGGAGTGGTCGTCGCAAACCGCTTGGCTCCCCCCCATGCCGACGGTGCGCGGACCGACCTGTGGTCTGTGATGACCGGGGGTGCAGAAATTCAGTTTTCGAAGCTTGCGCAGTCACGCGTTGTATGCGGTGCTGCATGAAACCAACCGGACCCCTTGTGGCGCGCTACAGGGGATCATGACGTCCAAGTAATTCGCCTGGTCTGTACCGGCGAACATGATTGGGGTTGGCCCAGTGTGATCGTCACGTTCTCCTTAGGGCTGAGAGGGGGTGCGTGGCTCGCAGATCACAACAGGGATGTCGCGGTCAGTCTTTTTTGCGTAGTTGGCGTAGCCCTTGTAAGCATCGACGATTTTTGGCCACATCTCGGCCTTCTCAATGGCTGTCGCAGTGCGAGCCGTCACGTCCACCCGTATGCCGTTCTCAATCACGAGGGTCGCATCTGGATTGGCAACAATATTGAGATACCACTCCGGGTCGCGGTCGTCGCCCCCCTTGGATGCCACGATCACATAACTGCCGTCCTTGTGGAGCGGTGTGGTGAGCATGGTCATACGCGTCTTGCCGCTTTTACGGCCCACGGCATGCAGTTCGACGACTGGCATCGACCCGACTGTGTTGCCGACGCGACCAAACGAAAGTGTACGGATACTGCGATGGACAAGGTTCATGAGCTTCATCTGTGTATCCGCAAGAGAATCTTGAAGGGCCATCTCTGAAGCGTAGGTGCTGTTGAGCAGCGACTCGCTCTAACCTGTCCCGGAGTGTGAGCGCACGCAACCCGCCCGGGTGGCGAAACTGGCAGACGCGGGGGGCTTAAACCCCCCTTCCACGAACGTGGAGTACGGGTTCAAATCCCGTCCCGGGCACCATGTTGCAGGGATTTGGTTGATCTCGATGCAACTACGATTCCGCCCTCTTCTCGACCACCCTTTTTTCGCAGCTGGATCAATGAGCATTCGTTGGGGGAACGCTGCGCCTTGTTTTGATGATTGTCGCCGACCAGACGCATGCCGACCACTCCGATATGGGCGAGTTTGCCGTGGGTCACAGACCGCATTTCGACTCGACCGCCGCTCACGGCACGTAATTTGTTCGTGCCTCCGTCACGAGACTGGTGATTACGAACGTGCGCGCAGTTGCTGTCACGCGCAACCCGGGTTCGCATCGTTCAGAATGATTCCAGTGGACAGCAAGGTTGGGTGGGTGCGGACTCGATACCGTGATCCGCATGCAGATCGGAGAACTCGCCAACACCGCCGGGGTCAGCACTAAAACTATTCGCTACTACGAGTCGATCGGCGTCCTCGACGAACCAGCGCGAACAGACTCTGGCTACCGTTCCTACGGGCCTACCGCGGTCGAGCGACTCGATTTCGTCAAGCAAGCCCAGTCAACTGGGCTTGCACTCGCGGAAATCAAGTCGATCCTCGAGATCAAAGACCAGGGCGGCCAGACATGCGAGCACACCAAGTCACTCCTTCGACAGCACCTCGACGAACTTGACGAAAGAATCGTTGAACTCAAGGCCGCCCGTGTTGAACTTCGGGCGATGTATCGACGCGCCGGATCGCTCGACCCGGCCAAGTGCACCGACGCCAACAGATGTCAGATCATCACCGACGCCGCCACCGACTGAATTGCTCCCGACGATGTGTCCGACGTCGCCTCACCGTCGCTTGACCTTGCCCTGGACTGGAAGGCATACGTTGCCAACATGTCCGATCAATTCCTCGACCGGCACCAGATCTACGACCTCGATGTCGACGGCATGACCTGCGGATCGTGCGCGGCACGGATCCAAAAAACTCTCGCCAAGCAGCCAGGCGTTACCCATGCCGACGTCAACTTCGCGACCGGCCGTGCGCGTGTCTCGGTTGACGACACTTTCGACCTCCTCGCAGTGCAGTCAGCAGTCGAACGAACCGGCTACGCCCTCCACGCTCCCGAACCACTTCAATCTGCCGCCTGGCAATTCGTCGTTGGCGGCATGACCTGTGGATCATGTGCCGCCCGAATCCAGAAAGTTCTCCTGCGCCTGCCTGAAATTGCCAACGCCGAAGTGAACTACGCCACCGGCCAAGCAACCGTCACTGCGCACCCAGGAGAACAGATCGACGCCCGACTGCTCACCGACGACGTCGAAAAAGCCGGCTACGAACTCTCGGTTATCGCTGCGGACCCGACTGCATCGGATCCGCCCGCATCCGAACGCGCTGACCCAGTCGTCCGCGGCGAGGCGCAGCAGCAAGCAATGTGGCTCCGGCGAGCCATTATCTCGGCGCCGATCGCTGCGTTCATGGTGTCGACCATGCTGTACCACGACCTCGGAATGGAGAACGCAGCACTGCGGTGGTTGCAGTTTGCCCTCGCGATCCCGGTCCAGTTCTACGTCGGTTGGCCGATCCTCGTTGGCGCCGCCCAACGCGCCCGCCACCTGACGGCGAACATGGACACCCTCATTGCAATGGGAACGCTCTCTGCATTCACGTTCTCGGCCTATCAATTGTTCACCGGCGGCATGGAGTTGTACTTCGAAGCATCTGTGGTGATCATGTTCTTCATCACCCTTGGCCGCTACCTTGAGGCCCGGGCGAAGGGTCGTGCCGGCAAGACACTGCGAGCACTCGTTGAACTTGGCGCCAAAGAAGCACGCCTCGTGCGTGACGGAGTCGAAGAGATGGTGCCGGTCGAGTCCGTCAAGGTCGGCGATCTCATCAAGATTCGCCCCGGCGAAAAAATACCGGTCGATGGCAAGGCCACCGACGGTGCCAGTGCAGTCGACGAATCGATGCTAACCGGCGAATCATTGCCCGTGGACAAGACCGTCGGCGACACCGTCGCAGGGGCCACGGTCAACACGTCGGGCGTGCTCACTATTCGGGTGACGGCGATCGGCGCACAAACAGCACTCGCTCAAATCGTCAAGGTCGTCGAAGACGCCCAGACCGGCAAAACCGGCGCACAGCGACTGGCGGACCGGATCTCGGCCATCTTCGTCCCGGTCGTGATGTCGATTTCACTGCTCACCTTCCTCGGATGGGCCATGATCGGCGGCAGCGTCAGCGACGGCGTGTACGCCGCAGTTGCCGTACTGATCATCGCCTGCCCCTGTGCGCTCGGGTTGGCAACTCCGATGGCGATCATGGTCGGCACGGGCCGCGCCGCACAGCTCGGCATCCTCATCAAGTCCGTCGAAGTACTCGAACGCAGCCGGCGCCTCACGACAGTCATTTTCGACAAGACCGGCACCCTCACCCAAGGAGAAATGGTGGTTACCGACGTCGTCGTCGCGAACGGCACCAACGACGCAGAACTTCTCGCCAAGGCCGGCGCCGTCGAAGCCGACAGCGAGCACCCGATAGGAAACGCCATTGCCGCCGCAGCGCTCGAACTGCATGGCTTCGCCGACCCGGTCTCCGAGTTCGTCTCCATTGCCGGCCATGGCATTCGAGCAGACGTCGATGGCAGCACCGTCTGGGTCGGCCGCCGCAAACTCGCTGCGCAGGCATCGCTCGAACTCCCAGCAAGGCTTGACGACGCAGCAACCAAGCTCGAAAACAAGGGTCGGAGCGCAGTGTTCGTTGGTTGGGACGGCCAGGTCCGCGGAGTCATCGCAGTGGCAGACACCCTCAAGCCATCGGCAATTGACACTGTGCAACAACTCCATGACCTCAACCTCGCCGTGGCAATGATCACCGGCGACAACGCATGCACCGCGCAATCCATCGCCGACGCCGTCGGCATTGACCGGGTGATTGCCGAAGTGCTCCCCAAAGACAAGCAAAGCGAAGTCCAACGCCTTCAAGACGTCGGCGAGGTTGTGGCGATGGTCGGCGATGGCGTCAACGATGCTCCCGCACTTGTCCAAGCCGACCTCGGCATAGCGCTCGGCACCGGTACCGACGTCGCAATCGAATCCAGTGACCTCACACTGATGCGCAGCGACGTCGCCGGTGTGGTTACCGTAATCGAATTGTCCCGGCGGACCTACCGCACCATTGTGCAGAACCTGTTCTGGGCATTCGGCTACAACACGATCGCTATACCACTTGCGATGTCGGGTCTGCTCAGCCCATTGATTGCTGGAGCTGCCATGGCGTTCTCGTCGATCAGTGTCGTGCTCAACAGCATTCGTCTACGACGTTTTGAACCGAAGTAACAACGGACAGTGCCGCCGGGTTAGCTGCGGGCTGACCGGCCACTCCTTAACAAAACCATTTTCAGGAGACCGATATATCCAACGCGGCAACAGCCGCCTGCTTCGTTCCGAGGTGTCGTGCGGGCGCTGCAAATCTACGATCGAAGCTGCGATACAAGGCTTAGGAGACGTCGAGAGCGTCGACGTCGACATCAACGCCAAGACCGTCACCGTCGTGTTGGGAGACTGGGGCCATCATCGCCGTCATCGAAGACGCCAGAGATGACGTGGGGCGCTGGCTCATTGGCTTCAGTCAGCCGATTGCTGCAGCGAGCGTTGTCTCGGTTTCAGCTAGAACATTCCGAGTTCAAGGCGAGCAACATCAGAGAGACGTGATGCATCCCACGGAGGGTCGAAGACCAACTTTACGCTGACGGCCTCAACTCCGGTGACGGCTGCGATTGCGTCTTGGAGGTCGAGACGCAAGATGTCACCCATTCCGCAAAACGGGGCCGTGACCGACATGTCGACGTCGACGTGCCAGCCGCAGCCGTCTAACTGTTCGGCGTCAACGCGGTAGACCAGACCGAGCTCAACGATGTCGACCGGGATCTCTGGGTCATAGACCGTCGCAGCGGCTTCCCAGACCCGGTCGATGCTGAACGGCGCATCGCCCATGGCTGCAGAATTCTCTGGCGCTTCGATGAACCCAAAGTCGATGGAGTCCTGCCGGGAGAGACGTGCCATCTCGCCGTCGCGAGTAGTTACTGTCGCGGTGGCACCGAGTGCCTGCAGTAAAGTGACCCGGTCACCGGCGGTGAGCGTGGTTTGATGACCGGCAGGCACGATCGTGGCGACGACGTCACGTGGCAAGGTAAAGCCCTTGGTCTTACCGACGCTGACGGACTGATCAGACATCGTCGTGCCCGAGGCGCCTGGTGATCCAGGCTTGAACGGATTCGATGCCGACTTCGTCGACCACCTGGTCAGCGAAACCATTGATGAGTAGGCGGCGAGCGTCGGTCGCAGGGATGCCCCGTGACTGCATGTAATACATGGCGGTGTCGTCGAGTTGGCCGACCGTTGCTCCGTGCTTGCAGGCCACCTCGTCGGCGAGGATCTCGAGCCGTGGCTGGGTATTGATCTCGGCCCGCTCGGAGAGAATCAGGTTCTGGTTCGACTGTTCAGCGTCGGTGCCGTCGGCGCCTGGGCGAACCTCGATACCACCGTTAAAGATTCCGGTGCTCTCGTCATCCAACACACCCCGAAAGGACTGACGGCTTGTGCAGTTCTTGGCAGTATGAATGACGTTGATTTGTTGATCGAGAACCTGGTCACCGAAGCCGAAGAACAGACCTGACAGGTCGACGTATGCGCCGGGTCCTGCAAGATCTACGTTGTAGGCCGCACGGCCGTAGGAGGCGCCGAGATTGAAAGATCGAGCCAAGAAGCGGCTGTCCGCCGCCTGGTGCACGTTAATACTGCTGAGTTGGACGTGGCTCGGCGGCATGTCTTGGAGGAGCACGTGCTCGAGCGAAGCAGCGGTGCCTAATGTGACAGTGGTGCGGATATTTGAACCGCCGAATTCGGAACCAACACCAATGCGCGTCTCGACGACCGTCGCCGAACTACGAGCACCGACCTCGATGACAACACCCGTGCACGACGCATTGCGTGTTTCATCTGGTGCTCCTATGTGAACGATGTGAATCGGTACGTCGAGGACGACGTCGTCATCGAGGAGGACCACAGCACCGTCGTTACCGAAAGCCAAGTTGAGCGCCATGTAGGCGTCGGTAATCTCGCTGTTGCCATGGTCAAAGTGCGATCCAATGCGCTCGGGTTGGTCTCGGCGGGCATCGAGCAGGCTCGACAGGCTGAGACCTGCTGAGCCGGTTGTTGAAGACAGTTCGACATCGACGACACCGTTGATCACGACGATGCGCGGACCATCGAGAACAGGAATCTGAGCGGCGGGATTAAAAACAGCTGCTGCAGGAGTAACCGGAGGCCCAAACGACAACGCAGAGAGTTGCTGATGCGGTGCATAGCGCCACGCGTCGTGACGCTTCGTTGGGTACCCATTCGCTTTGATCCAATCCAGTGCAATGGATTGGCCCGCAACTGTCGGGTCGACTGCCGCAGGCGCCGTCGTCACGATTGGACTCCGGTGAGAGGCCGTTCGGGGGCGTCGTCGAGTTCATGGTTGACAAAGCTGGCGTACCCGTGGTCTTCGAGATGTAGAGCAAGGGTGTGGTCCCCGGACTCGACAATACGCCCATCCACAAGTACGTGCACGAAGTCCGGCTTGATGTAGTCGAGTAGTCGTTGATAGTGAGTGATCACGATCATCGATCGTTCTGGGCCCCGTAGCGCGTTGACGCCACCGGCGATGACACGCAGTGCATCGATATCGAGACCCGAATCGGTCTCGTCCAGGATCGCGAGGCGCGGCTGCATCAATGCCATCTGCAGAATTTCGTTGCGCTTCTTCTCGCCACCGCTGAAGCCAGCGTTGACTGCACGATCGAGGAAGTCTTGCTTCATCTCGACGAGATCCATCGCTTCTTTTGCAACCTTCAAAAAGTCACGAGCACCAACTTCGGTCTCGCCGCGAGCGCGCCGCACCGAGTTCACTGCCGTGCGTAGGAAATACATGTTGTTCACGCCCGGAATCTCCACCGGATACTGAAACCCCAGGAACACACCAGCGGCGGCGCGCGCTTCGGGTTCCATGTCGCGAAGGTCCACTCCGTCGAGCGTGACGGTTCCGGTGACGTCATAGCCTGCGCGTCCCGCAAGAGCGTGCGCAAACGTACTTTTGCCCGAGCCGTTTGGACCCATAATCGCATGCACTTCCCCAGCAGCGACATCAAGATTGAGTCCGTTCAGAATCTGCTTGCTGCCAATGGCAGCGGTGAGGTTGTTGACGTGCAGCATCAGCCCACACTTCCTTCCAGGCTTACGCTCAGCAACCGCTGAGCTTCGACAGCGAACTCCATCGGGAGCTCGTTAAACACTTCACGGCAAAAGCCGTTGACGATCATGGACATCGCATCTTCTTCGGTCATTCCACGTTGGCGGCAGTAGTACAACTGGTCTTCGCCCACGGTTGACGTTGATGCTTCGTGCTCGATCTGGGCGCCAGGGTTCTTAACCTCGATATACGGAATCGTGTGAGCGCCGCAGTCCTTGCCCAGCAGTAATGAATCGCACTGAGTGTAGTTTCGGGCGTTCTCTGCTGAGCGCAACACTTTGACTAACCCGCGATAAGTGTTTTGTCCCTGGGCCGCGGAGATGCCCTTCGAGATGATGGTGCTTGACGTGTCCTTGCCGATGTGGATCATCTTGGTGCCGGTGTCAGCTTGCTGACGCTTGCACGACAGTGCGACGGAATAAAATTCGCCGACGCTTCGGTCACCCTGCAGGATTACGCTCGGGTATTTCCAGGTGATCGATGAGCCGGTCTCCACCTGAGTCCAAGAAATCTTGGCGTCTGTATGCGCCCGCCCTCGCTTGGTGACGAAGTTGTAGATACCGCCGACGCCATCCTCGTCACCGGGGTACCAATTTTGCACAGTGGAGTATTTGATCTCTGCACGGTCCTTCGCAACCAACTCGACGACCGCTGCGTGTAGCTGGTTTTCATCGCGCTGTGGCGCTGTGCACCCTTCGAGGTAGGACACATGGGAATCATCTTCGGCAACGATCAGCGTGCGCTCGAACTGGCCGGTGTTCATTGAGTTGATACGGAAGTATGTGGACAGTTCCATCGGGCAGCGAACGCCCTTCGGGATGTAGCAGAATGATCCGTCAGAGAACACTGCCGAGTTAAGGGCAGCAAAGAAGTTGTCACGCACCGGGATCACGGATCCGAGGTGCTCCCGGACCAACTCTGGGTAGTCGCGCACGGCTTCGGAGAACGAACAAAAAATCACGCCGGCTTCGAGAAGTGTCTTCTTAAATGTCGTGGTGACCGACACCGAGTCGACGATTGCATCGACAGCGACATTGCTGAGCATCTTTTGCTCGTGGAGTGGAATTCCGAGCTTATCGAACATGTCACGAATGTCGGGATCGACGTCGTCCATGCTGTCGAGAACCGGTTTTTGCTTGGGCGCGGCCCAGTAGCTGATTGCCTCATAATCGATCGGTGCAATCTCAAGTTTGGCCCAGTTGGGTTCCTCCATCGCACGCCACGCTTCATAAGCTTTCAGTCTCCACTCAAGCAACCACTCTGGCTCGTCCTTTTTGGACGAAATCAGACGGACGATGCTCTCATCGAGACCCGGCGGCGCAATGTCGGTATCGAGGTCCGTGCTAAAGCCAAATTCGTAGTCAGACTCGGCCAGCTCTTCAATGGTCTGTGTGCTGTCACTCATGGAAGTCCGTCACTCGCCGACGTCAATGAAGATGCACTCGCCGGGGCACTCTTCGGCCGCCTCGATGACGCTCTCAAGACTCGAATCGGGAAAGCGTGCCAAACCTTCGGCGCCGGCAGGATTGGCGGTGCCGTCGAATAGTTTTTCGGTGCCGTAGTTCGCTGCGGTTTCTTTGACATAAAAGAGTCCGTCGTCTAAACCAAAAAAAACGTCAGGCGCGATCTCTTCGCAGAGTCCGTCGCCGGTGCAGAGGTCCTGGTCGATCCAAACCTTCATGGGGGGCTCCTTTCGGCTGGTCGCACGCAGTTGTCGGCCAACCCTCGATGAGTCGGCAAAACCTTCGCCGATGGACACCCTTCCTATCGACCCCTGGCATTATTCGCAACTTGTACCTTGCGCAATTGAAACAATCGGAAACCGTTGCTATCGTTGGAAGATATGACCCTTGTCGTTGACTTGTCGCCAACTCAGCGGCATGTGCTCGAAGTAGTGAAGCGGCACGGCGAAGTCACCCCGGACGAACTCGCAGCCGCGCTCGAGATATCTTCGAGTGCTGTGCGGCAACACCTTGCTGCGCTTCGCACGGCTGGGCTCGTTGTGTCGCACAAGGATCACGGAAGCGCAGGTCGCCCGGCTGACCGGTATCAAGCCACGACACTCGCTGAGCCGCTGTTCTCTGCGTCTGCCGATACCTTGCCGATCGAGCTTCTTGAACACATGGAAGCAGAGGAGCCCGCTCTGATCGATCGTGTATTCGATCGTCGCCGTCGTCAGTTGGTTGATGATGCCGAAAATCGACTCGCCGGAAAGGCCATCGACGATCATGTCGCCATTCTTACTGCGGTGCTTGACGAACAGGGTTACCTCGCCGACTTCGAAACGGTCAACGATGGCCACTTTCGCATTAACCTTCACAACTGCGCGATCTGGTCCGTAGCGAGTCGTTTCCCCCAGGCGTGCGCTGCCGAACTTGACTACCTGCGTGCGCTCATCCCCGGGGCCGTCGTGCAACGGGTCACGCACAAGACCGGTGGCGCGCACACATGTGCCTACGACATCCGCTTCGCTACCGCTTGACAAACACTCGGCCCTGAACTCGACGGGAGGCTCAGCCGTCGACTTGGGTTGGATTGAAGGCCCGGCGTCGATCGCTCACGATTCGAAAAGGTCGACATGCGCACGACGCAGTGCCGCCTTCTGCACTTTCGACATTGCATTTCGCGGTAGCTCGTTGGCGGCGATGTACGTCTTGGGATGTTTGAACCGCGCAAGCACTCCGTCCAGTGACGCTGCGAGCGCTGCATCACTCACGTCAACCGAGTCATCACGCACGACCACGGCAACCACCGCCTCGCCGAAGTCGGGATGCGGGACCCCGATCACCCCCGTCTCGAGCACACCGGGAACGTCGTCGAGCACCATCTCGACTTCCTTCGGATACACGTTGTACCCACCACTTATAATCATGTCGCTAGACCGGCCCTCGAGGGTCAGACGGCCCTCGTCATCGACGGAGCCAACGTCGCCCGTGATGAACCAACCTCCCGGTCGATGTTCGGAGGCGGTCTTTTCAGGCATCTGCCAGTAGCCGGCAAAGAGACCGGGGGAGCGGATCTCGACAACCCCGGTCACGCCGGTCGGGACTGCTATGCCCGTACCGTCGCTGACCCGCAGCTCGACGTCGGGGAGCGAGAAACCAACGGTTCCGGGAACGCGTCGACCGTCGTATGGGTTCGACGTGATCATGCCGGCCTCGGTCATGCCGTATCGCTCCAGGATCTGCTGGGCGGTGCGTGCGGTGAACTCGGCGTGCAGGGCTTCGGTCATTGGAGCCGAACCAGACGTGAAGAGTCGAACCGACGCGCACGCTGCGGCATCGAATCGGGTATCGCCGATCAGGCGACTGTATTGCGTTGGCACACCCATCATGACCGTGGCGTCGGGCAGGTTGTCGACGACGGCGCCGACGTCGAACTTCGGCAAAAAGATGACCTCGTTGCCGCTCAGCATTGCGCAGTGCAGCGCAACGAACAGTCCGTGCACGTGGAAGATCGGCAATGTGTGCAACAGAACGTCTTCAGAACCGAAGCTCCAGATGTCGTGCAGTGCCAAGGCGTTTGATTCAAGGTTCGAATGCGTGAGCATTGCGCCCTTCGAGCGCCCCGTCGTGCCGGATGTGTAGAGCATCGCCGCTAGATCATCGGTGGCGCGCTCAACTATCTCGTCCGTGGGTGCTGCGTGGTCTGCAGCTGCGGCGAATGACCCGTCACCCACCGTCCCGAGATGCACGGTAGTGACTGCGAGATCACCGAGTGTGTCGGGTCGGGCGACAACTAGCGCCGGAGCAGCATCGCCTATGAAGTAGTCAACCTCACTGGAGGTATAGGCGGAGTTCAACGGAAGGAACACTGCACCGATCCGCAGACAAGCGAGATACAGCGCAACGTTGTCGGTCGACTTGTCGACTTGGACCACGACACGGTCGCCTACTTCGACGCCAAGATCCCTCAAGGCCGTTGCCATGCAAGCTGAGCGACGATCGACGTCACGGTACGTGAGCGACGGTCCGCCAGGGACCCGAAGAAATATTGAGTCGAGGCTCGTCTCGAACCGTTTGGACAGCGTCGAATACAGGTTGGTCATGACCTCGTTGGGAGCCAGTCGGCTAGCGCGACGCCAATCTCGTCGGCGCTGTCCTCTTGGATGAAGTGTGAGCCGGCGACGGTCACTTCGGTTTGGTTCGGCCAAGTGCGAGCAAACTCGCGTTGCGGTCCGGTGAGAATCGTGCCGGGATCAGCGTTGACGAACAGCTTCGGCACATCTGATGTGGAGAGCCAATCTGCATACGACTGGACGATTTTCACTACATCAGCAGGCTCACCGTCAAGCGGAATCTGCCGAGGCCAAGTCAGTGTCGGACGACGGTCCTCGCCAGCGTTAAGGAACGGACGGCGGTATTCGTTCATTTCCGCCTCGCTGAGCTTGCGGATGATTGAGGCGGGCAGGATTGCCTCGACGAATAAGTTCTTGGTGAGGATCATCTCCTCGCCAGCTTCAGAACGCATGGCCTTAAAAATCTCGGTTGCTCCTGCGGGCCACTGCTCCCAGGTAACCGGACGGACAATCGCCTCCATGTAGCAAATTCCTGCGACGCGATCGCGATGCCGATTGGCCCAGTCGAAGCCAAGCGCCGAACCCCAGTCGTGGACGACGAAGGTGATCTTGTCGCCCAGAGCAAGCTGATCGAGTAATTCGTCAAGGTACGTGCGATGTTCGACGAACGTATAAGAATCGGGACCAGGATTGTGGAGCTTGTCGGAGTCGCCTTGACCGATTAGGTCGGGGGCGACGCATCGGGCGTGTTGGGACACGTGCGGGATGATGTCGCGCCACAGATACGACGAGGTCGGGTTGCCATGAAGAAAGACCACGGCCTCACCGGTTCCGGTGTCGTGGTAGGCCATCTGCTTGCCGTTGACAGTCTTGTACTCTTTGCTGAGCGCTTCGGTTGACATCATCTGAGTTTGATGGGGATTGTGTCGCCTGTCAACGGTGGTCGTTCGCTGAATGGCTCTCCATTTGTCCAGCCCATCGTGAGAATGGAGTTCGAGTTCATTACCTTAAGCTGATGAGCGACACCACCCTCGACTGGTACGGATGTGCGACCTTCGGCCTCCACACCGCTGGCGTTCACATCCTCCTCGACGCCTACATCGACCGTGCCGCAAACGCAGCGGGCCCGTCGCCAGCAGTCGGTGCAGCCGACATCGAACAATGTGACTACATCATCGTCGGGCACTCGCACTTCGACCACCTCTTCGGCGCAGAGCAGGTGATGGCAAACACGGACGCCACTCTGATTGGCAGCTATGAAACGCTGCGCGTCATGGAAGCCGCCGGTGTCGCCGTCGATCGGATGATTCCGGTGGCCGGTGGTGAGACGATTGAGCTGGAGCGAGCCGAAGGGCCAGCACGACTTTCGGTGTTTCCGAGTCAGCACAGCTGTGTGTGGTCGCAAGGCCCAATGAGTCAAGCCGACGAAGTGTGTATCGGTGACCTGGGCGTAACCCATCAGGAGCGCCAGGAGCGTATGGCCAAGCTGATGGAGTACCTCGGGACGGAGTTGGCACCGGCTGCCATCGAACACATGATGCACTCGATGGTCGGTCACAGCGACCGCGGCGACGGCGGAGCCTTGGTCTTCCTGCTCGACGTGCCCGACGGCCGATTGCTCTTTCAAGACACCTCGGGCCATTGGTCAGGTGTGCTCCGCAACCTGCGCCCAGACGTGGCTATCTTGGCGGCAGCAGGCAGGGGTAATGTCGATGGCGAACCAATCCAAGGTTCACTTGCGCAATTCGTTGCGCGCCAGGCGGACATGCTGCGCCCACGCAAGGTTGTCCTGAGCCATCACGATGACTGGCTGCCGGGTTTCTCGGTTCCGACCGATGTGGCTCCGATTCGCGAGGAGCTGGCACGGGTGGTCCCGACGACGGAACTGCTGGAGATCGGCTACCTGGCTGGCACACCGATCTTTCAATGACGAGGTCGCAGCTCGCTGCACTCCTACCACAAATTGTTCGTTTACCTAATTGTTTCACAATGGTCAGCCGCACGATGGATTCCATGCAACGACCACTTCGTAAACGCTCCGTGCTCGCACTTTTGCTCGGCGCGACACTCCTGATGACAGCATGTGGATCCGGAGATTCGGGCTCTGTCGACACGCCAGCGGTTGATCCCGCGGTCGTTGCCGCAATCGAGGCACCTGTGGCAGATGCCAACGAATCGCCTGCCGACAAGGTCACCGAGCCAACTACCGCGGACAGCGTGCCGACCATCGCTTCAGCTTCGACTGACAGCGATACGGAACAGGCCAGCGGATTGCTCGGTTCGTACACGCTGATGGACGAAGAGTTCGGCACAATGACCACCGTTACGGTCGATGGCGAAACTCGCACGATCGTGTCCAATGCACTGCCCGACCACGAAACCGGGGAGTTTCCGAACGACGGCAATCCAAACACGATCTCGGCGCAGGCTGCCTCTTACGAGTATCCGTCTGTACCGACCTACGTTGGCGGCGCAATATTCGCGAGCACGCCAGGCGTTGCGGTGAACGGAGTCAAGTTTGAACCGGCCACCGCTGAGACCGTCACCTGCGCCTCTGGCGAAACCCTCCGAGTCGAAGCGATCCAGGACTTTTACAACCTGGGCCTTGACTTCAACAATGCTCACGTCCAGCCGACCGGTGAATACCACTATCACGGCATCTCGGAACTGTTGACAGATGCCTACGCCACTGATGAGGACCTCGTGCACGTTGGCTTCGCTGCCGACGGCTACTTGATGTATGTCTCAAAGTCCGATTCATACTCATCGGGCTACGTTTTGACAACCGCCGCCCGTTCGGGCACTGACTGCGTGGGTTCGGGTGCACTGCGCAACGTCGAGGTCGCGATCGACGGGTCCACACCAGATGGCACGTACACCTCGGATTGGGAATGGAGCGACGCCAACGGTGATCTGGACGAGTGCAACGGGATCGAGATCAACGGCGAATACGCCTACGTGATCACCAACGCATACCCCTACGTCGGTCGCTGCCTCAACGGCGATTTCACGGCGACAGGCCCGCAAGCCGGTGGCCCTCCACCCCGTGCTGGCGGGCCACCGCCTGGCGGAACGCCTGCAGATACCCTGAGCTAAGTCTGAAGAAATTCTTCAGCCCGCAGGTGAGTATCGAGCGAACCCATCGTCGGTGCGGCGCAACAACTCATCAAGCTCGCGGAGGTGCTCCAGGTGAGCGTAGGTTTCGCTCTCTGCCATCTCTCCCCATGAGCGTTCCCGGAATAAAACGCGCATGAAGTCGTTCACTGTGCCATTGGGAAGGTTGGGGAGCGCCTCGCGAATGATGTCTAGACGGTCCTCATGATGCGCAATGATGTGCTCAGCGCGTCCACCGAGATTTTCGAACGGGTGACCATGTGCCGGAAGTGCGATCGAAACGTCTTGAACGTCGGCCATGCGCCGCAACGAGTCAAAGAACTGGGCGAGCGGATCAGACACCGGCGTCATACCGCTTATGTGCGGCGTAATCGATGGCAGTACGTGGTCGCCGGTCAGCATCACGCCGTGCTCAGGGTCGAAAAGACATAGGTGATCGTAGGTGTGGCCTGGGGTATGCATCGCAATCCACTCCCGGCGTGCCAGCTTGATCGTCTGACCGTCAACCAACGGCAGGGTCGGGCGCGGTGTCGAGAACGGGACACCTGCGGCGCCGTTTGCCTTACGCATCCGTTCCATAAACTCAGCAGACGGACCAGCGCGACGCCCACCCCACGGTGACGGCTTCGAGAAATACCGCTCCATCGCTGCGCGTTGACCGTCAGGGCAGTTGAGATCGAGCGCACTGGAATCTTCCTCGTCGTCAAAGTCGGACGTATCAAAGATCGTGCGAAATGATTCGTGAGTGACGATGTCAGCGCCCGTCTCGTGGCGCAGTCGCATTGCGCCGCCGAAGTGGTCGGGATGCGAGTGTGTCACCACGACCGTATGCACGTCGTCGACGGCGTAGCCGGCACGGCTCAGACGGTCGACAAGATGCCCCCACGAGTCTTCACCTGGGAGCCCAGGGTCGACTACGGCAACGCCGCGCTCGTCTTCGAGTACGTAGCAATTCACGTGTCCGAGACCGGGCATGCTGATCGGCAATTGAGTGCGCAAGATGCCGTGCGCGACTTCCGTTACAACGGTCGATGCCTCTTCCTGCTCCTGCTTCGGTTTGCGGGGCATCTCAGTCGAATCGGTACACGCGGACGGTGTAGTCCGATGGTTGTGGTCGTGTTGCATGAAGAGCCTTGCCTCCGTCAGTGGTGCTGCGAACTCCCGAGCAGTTCACCTGATCATGTTGCCCGATCGGCGCTGCAAAACTCCCAGCAGGGCGACTAACGCCTACGCTCGGACGATGAACCTCGAAGAACTGCGAGAGAGCGTCGAGCGTGACGAGATTGACACGGTCATCGTCGCATTCGCCGATCATCTGGGTCGTCTGATGGGGAAGCGTTTTGACGCTGAGTTCTTTTTGGCTGACGCACTCGATCACGGCACGCATGCCTGCAACTACCTCCTGACCGTCGACATGGAGATGGAAGTCATCGAGGGCTACGAGTACGCGAACTGGGAGCGGGGTTATGGCGACTTCCATGTGGTTCCCGACCTGGACACGTTGTGTCGAGCGGCTTGGACGGATCGAACCGCACTCGTGCTGTGCGATGTGCTCAACGCGGATGAGACTGCGGTTCCGGTCTCGCCAAGAGCGATGTTGCGAGCCCAGATCGCCCGACTGGCCGCTACCGGAAACGCTGCATTTGTGGCGTCGGAACTCGAGTTCTACCTGTACCGAGACAGCTATCGAAGCGCCCACGAAGCTGGACACGCTGACTTGCAGCCCGCCGGTTGGTACAGCGAGGACTACCACCTTTTGCAAGGTGCGCGCATCGAGTCGTATGTCGGCGCTGCTCGTCGTGCGCTTCGCCAGAGCGGCATCCCGGTCGAGAACTCGAAGGGCGAGACGGGAGTCGGGCAGCATGAGCTGAACATCCGATATGCAGACGTGTTGACAATGGCTGACCGACATGCGGTGATGAAGCACGGCATGAAGG
>Ga0213868_10000289_pt1 | contig 48111 bp, 44 predicted proteins | sample PICome_9_FD_160087 | JGI IMG/M metagenome (GOLD analysis project Ga0213868, IMG submission 160087) | Coastal seawater microbial communities near Pivers Island, North Carolina, United States - PICO127 | ecosystem: Environmental > Aquatic > Marine > Coastal | place: USA: North Carolina...
TAGATTCCATTTCAACGATCAAACAGAGTTTGATTATGGATCCGATCGAGAAAAAATGCTTAGCCAAATTGAAGAATTATCTCCTGAGGATGTTTCAGGCTACTTAGACATGCTCAAAGAATCAAAAAAAATATTTAAGCTCGGATACGAAAAGTTGGCAGGACATCCATTTCACAGATTGTCAACAATGCTCCGTTATGCCCCAGATATTATCAAAATGAAAGGTTATCGTTCTGTTTATAGCTTTGTATCTAAACATATAAAGCACCCTAATCTTCGTCAGGCATTTTCAATTCAGCCACTCCTGGTTGGAGGCAATCCTTTTACAACATCTTCGATATACTCACTTATTCATGCGCTAGAACAAAAATGGGGTATTTTCTTTTGTATGGGCGGGACAGGAAAACTTGTATTTGAACTTGAAAAATTAATGTTGAGGAACGGTATTGAAATAAATTATTTATGTGATGTGAGTCATTTTTCTACATCAAAAAAATTAATTACAAGAGTCAACTTTACAAATAACGAAAGCAAGGAATTTGATTATGTCGTTAGTAATGCTGACCCAATACAAGTATCCAGAGAACTACTAAAGAATGAAAAAATATCTCTTCATAATAGATTAATAAATAAATATGCGAAGCACTCGATGGGTTTATTTGTATTATTTTTTGGATCAATAAAATGCTACGAGAATGTTGCCCATCATACGATTTGGATGGGCCCTAGATATAAAGAGTTACTTGAAGATATATTTGATAACCATCATTTATCAGAGGATTTTTCTATATATCTTCATAGGCCTACCTGTACGGATAAATCTTTCGCTCCAGATAATCATGATAGCTTCTATGCACTTGTGCCAGTACCAAACCTTAAAGGTGGACAAGATTGGTCTGCAATCAAAGAAGAATTCTCCAAAAGAATTTTAGATGCTCTTGATAAGACGATCATGCCGGGTATTAATGTAAATGCTAGAGAAATTTTTTGTATGACCCCGGAAGATTTTAGAACTAACTACAGAACACCATTTGGAAGTGGATTTTCAATCGCACCAGTTTTAACACAGTCAGCGTGGTTCAGGACACACAACCAAGACGATAGATATAAAAATTTATTCTATGTAGGAGCCGGCACTCATCCTGGAGCAGGAGTTCCCGGAGTTATAAATTCAGCGAAAGTAGTAGAAAGAATTCTTTATCATGACTAATTATTCTCATGTGATGAAGAATCATGGAAAAACTTTTTTTTGGGCTACAGCATTTCTCGAAAAAGAAACTGCTAATAATTTATACTCGGTATACGCATTTTGCCGCCGTATTGATGATTTGATAGATGAAAATCCAAACCATGACACCTCATATAAAGATTTTTTTGCGGCAAAAAGTGCATGGGATAAAGATAAATATACCGGCGCATTTGATGAGCTAAAAAATATAGATAAGGAGTATTTACCAAGAGAAGATATCCTTAAAGAATTCCTTATAGGGCAAACGAGTGATATTTCCCATAAACAACCTGATAATATCAATGAGCTTCTCATTTATTGCTATCGAGTAGCTGGTGCTGTTGGGCTGATGGTTTGCGACGTCATAGGAATTAAAGATCCTCGATTAAAATATTTTGCTATTGATCTAGGTATTGCAATGCAGCTCACGAATATATGCCGTGATGTAAATGAAGATGCTTCGATAAATAGGATTTATTTACCAAAAGATATGATCAATATAGAGCTTGAGAATTACAAAAACCCGACAAAGCAAGAGATTAATAAAATTAATTCAGCAAGAAATGCTTTATTGAATTTGGCAAATAAATATTATCAAAGTGGGGAAAAGGGTATAGCTCATCTACCACCCAGAACAGCAAGAGCAGTTCTCGTTGCATCAAAGCTTTATCAAAATATAGGGATAAAAATTTTAAATAGAAAAGTTTCTTACGAATCATATCGAGTTTATCTGAATGTATTTGAAAAGCTACTAATAACAATAAAGTTGATATTTAAACTAAATAAGAAGAAAAATATTGATAATCATAATGAAATGTTACATTCATCTTTAATAAAACTTCCCGATGTTCATATAAAATGAAAAAAATATACGATTTAATAGTAATCGGAGCAGGGTTGTCGAGCCTAATGTTTTTGAAGCAATACCTCAAAAAAAATAATGATCAAAAAATTCTTCTGCTCGAACAAAAAGATAGCATTAATAATGATCAAACATTTTGTGTCTGGGAAGGGCCGGGTCTTCCGAATGTTGCAGATGAGTTTCAATTAAACCCAAAGAAAATTTGGAAAAAAGTAGTTTTAAACAGTCTTAACTATGAAATCATAAGAGATACCCAGCTATACAGCTATGTTTGTTTTGATGGTAAAGAAGCACTCGAAAGCTTATCTAGCTCATGTAATGAGAAAATTACAACTATAAAAAATGAAAAGGTCTCTCAAATATACAGTGAGGACAATATTCAAGTTGTTACCACTAATAGTAATACTCATTTCGGCAAGTTCATTGTTGATAGTAGAAACAATATTAAGCAACAAGAAATAAAATCGCCGTTAATTCATCAAGCTTTTGTCGGGAGCGAAATAGAACTTACAAAAGAACGATTTAAGCCTGATGAAGTGACATTGATGTCATTTATAAAAAAGAAAAATCAGGTTGAATTCATATATGTACTGCCTTTTACAAAAAAGAGGGCACTTGTTGAGACAACAGTTTTTTCTACACAACCTGAGCTTAAAGCTATAGAAAAGAGACATAAAGAAATCCTCCAAACCTATCAGCCCTATAAAGAAATTAGGCAAGAAAAGGCAATTATACCTATGGCTGTTATTTCTCCGCTTGAAGAAAAAAGAATACTAAAAATTGGCATAGGAGGAGGAATGATGAGAGCTTCTTCAGGTTATTCAATGAGAAGAGTTGCCAATTGGGCAATCAGCATAGGAGAGTTTGGGCAAATTGAAAATAATATCTCTTCATTTAGGTATCGCTCTAATAAATGGTTAAATTATCTCGATAAAATCTTCTTAAACGTTATTCTCAAATATCCAGAAAAAGGGCCATATTTATTCATGATGCTATTCAAACGAGCAAAAATGCCCCCATTAATAAGATTTCTGTCAGATAAGCCATCGGGTGCTGATTTAATAAATATACTATTGTGTATGCCTACAAGACTAATGCTAAAGGGTTTAATAAAAAAGAAAAATGACTAAAGTTAATAAACATCAAATTTATTTCATTATTTTTTCTGTGATAATAATTCTTCTATCTACTATATCTGACATTCTTATGACAAATAAGTCAGAAGTTAAATCAAACGTAAGCATAATAATGATTATTTCAATGAGCCTTATAGGCACTATGGGTGTAGCACATGGTGCGCTAGATGGAAAAATTATATGGAAGCACTCAGTTCGAACAAGCACTAGGTTAAAATTATATTTGCTTTATATGCTCTTTACGTCAAGTGGTGCATTGATTTGGTTTATTTATCCATTTGGTGGATTAGTTTTACTATTGGTAATGTCATCAGTGCATTTTGGTGTATCTGATTTGAAGTTCATAAATGAAATAAATTTTGCTTCTAAAGTTTACTGGGGTGTTGTTATGGCATTCTTGCCGTTAGTCTTCAAACCAAATTTAGTAAATTCTCTTTTTTTTGATTTAACACAGGTTAGAATCCAACCAGAAATATTTGATGCTATAAATATTATAGTATTAGTTTGTATAATCTGTTTTTCTTCAAGTTTATACAAAATTGCACAAGAGAGAAAAAATAAAGGGAAGACTATACTTGAATTAAAGCTGTTAGGCGCTGAAATGATGCTATTAATTTGTCTTGCTTATTTCTTAAACCCGCTTACCTGGTTCTCAATATATTTTTGTGGATTGCACGGTATAAGGGCACTTATGGATAATGATTTCAGGATGTTTCCGGATATATTATGGTTAACGCTATTTACCGCGCCAATTTCAATTATGATCTTTTTATTTAAATGGGAATATACTCTAAATAGCCTGTTGGTTATCTTTCCAATATTAGCGAGCTTGACCATTGCACACATGCTCTTACCTAAATTAAGAAAAATTGTAAAAACTTAGAAAAAATATTTTAATCGGGCTGTTTAATGTATCTCAAATAGTCTAGCTTTTTATCAACGAATCCATATTTTTTTACAGCATCATCATCGCTTACAGATAAGGGAATAATGACATCTTGACCACTGAGCCAATTTGCTGGGGTAGCTATAGTATGTTTATCGGTTAACTGTATAGCGTCTAAGGCTCTTAAAATCTCAGAGAAATTTCGGCCTACAGCCATGGGATAACTAAGTGTCAACCGTATTCTTTTATCTGGTCCTATTATAAAGACGGTTCTTACGGTAGCGCTGTCCAAGGCCGTTCGCCCATCAGGCAAGTAAGCTTCTGAAGGAAACATTTTGTAGAGTTTTGAAACAGTCAAAGAGATATCCTCGATGATAGGGAAGTTAACCGGAGCCGATGATACGGACTCAATATCATCCGTCCACTTTATATGGTCTTCATTACTATCTACAGACACTCCAATGACTTTAGTATTTCTATTTTTAAACTCCAATGATAAGTCTGCTACAGCTGAGAATTCTGTTGTACAGACTGGTGTGAAATCTTTTGGGTGTGAGAACAAAATAGCGTAACTGCTACCAATCCACTCATGGAAGTTAATTAGGCCATCTGTTGAATTAGACTCAAAGTTAGGGGCAATATCATTTATAAGCAGAGACATCATAATCCTCATTTAATATTAAATTGATTAATTTTATATTTGAACAAAGTATAGCAAATAATCGATAGCGTAACCTTTAATAAAAAATATTATATAAAGTTACAATTTAACATAATATACATTATGCGTAGTTCAGTTCGAGGCTTAAATAGTTAAAGGTTAGCTCTAACCGTCAAAAGGTCGCTTATCCATCATTACGTGATCAGAAAGACTGTTATCCTCTTAATGGTTCTCACCAATATGGGTCTGGCAATAGACCGGATGAATAGAAATCGCAGTTTTAAGCATAGAGGTATTTTAAGTGGTTAACGTAACGGGAAGAAAAAAGCGTGAAATGACACTCTGGCTATTAGCGAATGACAAAATAGCGACACTGGATTAAGCGTAGAGGTATGGTCATGTCTATGATTCTCCTTTCTAAGTGGTAATTAAACTTACATTTTAACCTGTGTTTCGGAGCAACACTTACTATAAAACCGGAGTTTTAGGAACATGGTTAAACTAACGCATGGTTACAAATTCTTCTGCGGTAGTTGGATGAATCCCTATAGTCGCATCAAAATCAGCTTTTTTAGCGCCGGCTTTCATAGCGACGGCTATACCTTGAATGATTTCACCGGCGTGTTCGCCGACCATATGACAACCAACGACCATATCAGTGCTTTTTACCACTATCATTTTCATAAAGACCTTTCCAGCACCACCGCCCAATGTTTCTTTTATGGGACGAAAACGGCTCCGGAATACTTTTAAGTTATGACCATATTGTTCACGAGCTTGTTCTTCTGTAAGCCCAACTGAGGATGAGTTTGGCTGACAAAATATAGCGGTCGGTATATTGCTGTAATCAACCGCCGTTGGGGTTCCTTCAACTAATGTTTTAGTTAAGGCCATACCTTCTGTAATAGCCACTGGCGTAAGCTCTACACGCCCTATCACATCACCTAAAGCATAGATGGATGATTCAGCAGTTTGAAAGTAGTCATCTACAACTACAACACCATTTGATTTTGTCTCTACCTTTGTGTTTTCTAGGCCTAAACCGGTTACATTAGGCTTACGACCGGTGGCATACATAACTAGATCTACTTCCAGGTTTTTACCATCCGAGCTTTCACTGCTTAAATTTTTATCGTGACTAAATTGTACGTTATAGGCACCATTAGACCGTGTTTCTATATTCTCTATTTCAGTTGAGAAATGAAGAATAACTCCTTGATTTATCTGTTCTTCTTTAATTACTTCTCGTAGTTCTTTGTCCAAACCCCTTAAAAATAACGGGCCACGATAAACAAGATGAGTTTCTACACCCAGACCGTTAAAGATACCCGCAAACTCAACTGCGATATAACCACCACCGACAATCACGATTCGCTTTGGTAACTCTTTAAGGAAAAAGGCTTCATTAGAAGTAACAACCAAGTCACTTCCAGGAAACTCTGGAACAAAAGGTGTGCCGCCAGTAGCAATCAAAATATTCTTACAATTAAATTGCTGGCCGTTTACTTCAATACAATGTGGATCGACAATGGTTGCACTGCCTTCATGAAGATCAACACCAGCTCCATCCAATAGATTGCCGTAGATGCCGTTTAACCTCTTAATTTCTTGATTCTTATTATCTCTGAGTTTGTGCCAGTCGAAGTTTACTGGACCCAATTCCCAACCAAACCCTTTTGCGGTTTTAAACTCCTCTGAGAAAGCTGAGGCATAAACAAACAATTTTTTCGGTACACAGCCTACATTGACACAGGTACCACCGAGGTATTGTGATTCGGCAATACCAACACGTAATCCTTGTTGGGAACACATTCTTGCTGTTCTCACTCCACCGGAACCAGCGCCAATTACAAACAGGTCATAATCATATCGCATAAAAATTACCTCAGTTATTCTTTGATTTAAACCATGACAATTTATCTTGTAACAACACTACTGAGCCAACAATAATCAATGTTGGGGCTTTAGCACCTGCAGCTCTGACCATTATCGGTAATCCCTTAAGGTCGGAAACATAAGTTTTTTGGTTTCGAGTTGTACCCTTTTCAATTAATGCAGCTGGGGTCTCAGGATTCATACCAAATAATATTAATTTTTCACAGATTATTTCTAGCCCATTCAAACCCATATAAAAAACTAAAGTTTGATTTGGTGCGGTTAGCTCCAACCAATTTAGATCCAGATAATTATTTTTTTGATGGCCCGCTATAAAACGGACTGACTGCGCATAATCCCTGTGAGTTAACGGTATTCCTGCATAACTTGCACAACCCGAAGCAGCCGTTATACCTGGTACTACTTGAAACGGAATACCGTAATCTCTTAAGTGCTCTATTTCTTCACCACCGCGACCAAATATGAACGGATCCCCACCTTTTAAGCGTAAAACACGATTTCCTGTTTTTGCATACTCAACTAATTTTTTATTGATATTTTCTTGTGTTACAGGATGATCACCTGCTGTTTTTCCTACGAATACTAGCTCGGCATCTCTCCGAACAAGGGCTAAGACCTCTTTTGATACTAATCTATCATATAAGACTATATCTGCTTTTTGCATTAATCTTAATGCTCTAAAAGTTAATAAATCTGGATCTCCTGGCCCTCCACCTACGAGATAAACTTCACCTAAATTTTTGGGGATATCATCTTCAATTTTCTTCTGAAGTTCAGCTTCTGCGGCAAGATTTTTTTCAGCATACACCAACTCTGGTATTTCACTAGAAAATACCTCTTCCCAAAAAGCTTTACGGCCATTTGAATTAATAATTCTTTTCTTCACAAGTGGGCGAAATTTGCGGGCTAACTCCGCTAACCTACCAAATCCTGACGGTATGATACTTTCTAATTTTGTCCTTAACATTCTTACTAAAACTGGGGCGGCTCCCCCGCTACTTATAGCTACCAATATTGGTTTTCTATCTACAATAGAAGGGAAAATAACTGTACATAATTCTGGTTGATCGACTACATTTACTGGAATATTTAAAATTTTAGCGTGGCTAGATACCTGGATATTAATCTTTTTTTTATTTGTAGCAGAAATAACTAGACAAGCATCTTCCAGGTCATTGTTTTCAAAAGGTTTAATAAATATCCTTATGGAGTGTTTTTTTGCGAGGTCTTCGATTCTACGATCGATATCGGGTGCAACAATATCTATTATTGCACCGGCGTCTATTAATGGGCGAATTTTTCTCAACGCTATAGAGCCTGCCCCAACAACCACGCAGCGTCTATTTTTTATATTGTGAAATAAAGGCAAAAAGTCCATATATCTAATGTAACTTTATTTATTTAGAACTACTAATAACTGTTTGTGAGTTCATATATCGCTGCAGTACCTCTGGAATCTCTATCGAGCCATCTTCTAATTGATAATTCTCCATTATTGCTACTAGCGTTCTTCCAACTGCCAAGCCCGAACCATTTAATGTATGCAAATACTCAGGCTTACCAGATGTTGGATTACGCCACCGAATCATTAACCGACGCGCTTGAAAATCACCAAAGCTACTACATGAAGATATTTCTCTGTAGCATTTTTGTGAAGGGAGCCAGACCTCAATATCATAGGTTACTGCTGCTGAAAATCCAATATCTCCACCACACAGCAAAACTGTTCTATATGGAAGATTAAGCTGTCTTAAAATAGTTTCGGCATGTTTAATTATTGACTCGAGAGCCTGTGAAGTGTTTTTTGGATCCACAAGCTGAACTAACTCAACTTTTTCGAATTGATGTTGTCGGATCATACCTTTAGTGTCTTTACCGTAGCTGCCTGCTTCACTTCTAAAGCAGGGTGTATTACTAGTAAGCTTTATTGGAAGTTTTTGGGCATCTATAATTTGACCTCTATATATGTTTGTTACTGGTACTTCTGCTGTTGGAGCAAGGTAAAGCCCCCTTTCGTCCTGGAGTTTAAATAAATCCTTCTCAAATTTTGGTAGCTGTCCTGTGCCATATAGGGAGTCTTGATTGACAACATAGGGTACATTTACTTCCTCATAGCCATGTTTGAATTGATGTGTATCTAACATGAACTGAGATAGTGCTCTATGCATTCTTGCAATATCGCCCCTCATGACAGAAAAGCGTGTACTTGCTATTTTAGTAGCCGACTCGAAATCCAGCATATCTAAAGCTTCACCCAGTTCTACGTGATTTTTGATCTTAAAAGGAAATTTTTTAATTAATCCCCAGCGTCGTACTTCTAAATTACTAGATTCATCAATCCCAGATGGCACAATATCGTCGGGTAGATTTGGAACACCACTTAGATATACCTCAAGCTCAGTTTTGACTGTATTAAGTTTGCTTTCTGCTTCAGCACAAGATTTCTTTAATTCCTCCCCTTTCTTTTTTAAGAGGGTGATCTCATTTTGATTTTGAGCCTCAGAAATAGCCTTCCCCATCATCTTTGAATGACTATTTCTTTCTGACTGTAAATTTTGTGAAATCTCTTGAATTTTTCGACGCCTAGACTCGAGCTCATCAAGGTATTCAATATCTAAGACAAAGCCTCGAATTAAAAGTTTTTTTGCAACCACATCAGGTTCAGAGCGAATAAGCTTTACATCCAACATAAAATTTTAATTTTCCTAAAAAAGACGCATCAAAGTGATTGCGCATAAAGTCCCAATCAGACAAAGAAAAATGGTTCCTAACAGATATAAAATAGAAAGCATTACTTGGTCATTTTGCCACATAATTATCGTATCAAGCGAGAATGCTGAAAATGTGGTGAAGGCACCCAAAAATCCAACCATTAGTAAACTTCTTAATTCAGTGGGAAAAAACCCCTTTTCAACAATAAGAGCATAACAGCAGCCTATAAGGATAGACCCAGTTAGATTGACTAATAAGGTACCTAACGGGGAACGCTCACTAAATAAACCCATAACATATAGGTTTATTGCGTATCGAGCTAAAGAACCCAGCGCCCCTCCCAAAGCTACAGCAAACCATTGCATTTTATTCTCCCTGAACTTAAATTTCACAAATTCATAAAACATACTTAGAAAATAAAAATTATTTGTGTTTTATCACATCAACTCCATCAGGTGGATAAAATTGAAAAGTGCTATTAATTTTTTTATTTAACTGGTGTTTCGTAAAGTATATTTCAGACCTGTAACCAAGAGAATCCCATAATTTCATTTTTACTGGAGTATTTTTTTTAAAACTGATCTGTATTTTTTTATAAAGGCTCTTAGTATTAATTGGTATAAGTATGAAATCAAAAAGTTGAGTTTTTGCACAGGTTATATTGTAGATTAGCTCAGCTCCCTCGATATCTCCTATAAGCAAAATAGCTGGATTTAAAATCAAATCTTGAACAAATCTGCTTACAGTGACCTGTTCAAGATCAGGATCATACACCCATATATTCTTATTATTAGCTATTATATGTTGCTCTAAAGGTGCTTTTGTAATCCAGATGATGTTTCCTGGTTTCTTTGCAACCAAATATCCATATGCTTCTTGAGTTATAGTATTTTTTTCAGTGTAATTAATTTGCTTGAAGTCAGCACTCATTGTATTAACGAATGAAAGCAAACGCTGTAAATTTTTTGTGCAATCTAATGGATTATTTTGCATCTCACTTACAGCATCATCAACAAAAAAGTTGGAAAAAAATATGATTATTAATAGTCTGCCCATAACTAATCTCTTGGCGCAGCTGGGGCTAAAACATCTCTGTTACCATTTAACCCCATCTCACTCACAACACCAGAGGCTTCCATCTGTTCTACAAGCCTGGCAGCTCTATTATAACCAATTCTCAGTTTTCGTTGCACCGATGAAATTGAAGCCTTGCGAGTTTCAAGAACAAAAGCTACAGCTTCATCATATAGTGCATCTGATTCTTGATTATTAGAATCAGATGAATCGTTGCTATATCCAGGAACCGGAATGTTGTTAGTAACAATCTCACTTGTTATATCTTCTAAATATTCTGGTGTGCCTCTGTTTTTCCAATCAGCTACAACCTTATGCACTTCGTGATCGTCAACAAAGGCTCCATGAACTCGAATTGGAACACTAGTTCCAGGCGGTAGATAAAGTAAATCTCCATGACCCAATAAAGACTCTGCGCCACCTTGGTCCAATATAGTTCTCGAGTCAATTTTTGAAGAAACTTGAAATGCAATACGACTTGGTACATTAGCTTTGATTAAACCAGTTATAACATCTACAGAAGGTCTCTGTGTTGCGAGCACTAAGTGTATTCCTGCTGCTCTAGCTTTTTGTGCAATACGGGCTATAAGCTGTTCGACTTTTTTGCCTACTATCATCATCATATCGGCAAACTCATCAATGACTACTACAATATACGGTAATTTTTTTAATTCAGACGGGGCGTTATTCTCATCGATGAGAAATTCATCTTGATTCCATAAAGGATCAAGTAATGGCTTCCCTGATGTAATTGCATCGGTAACTTTTTTGTTATATCCAGCGAGATTTCTAACCCCTAGAGCTGACATTAGTTTATAGCGGCGCTCCATTTCACCCACGCACCACCTAAGACTACTTGCTGCGTCTTTCATATCTGTCACGACTGGCGTTAATAAATGTGGTATATCATCGTAGACAGATAGTTCCAACATTTTTGGATCAATTAATATTAGCCTTACGTCCTGTGGAGTTGATTTATATAATAAACTTAACAACATTGAGTTAATTCCAACTGATTTTCCTGAACCAGTTGTTCCTGCCACAAGCAAGTGTGGCATTTTTGCTAGATCAGCACATATTGGTTGACCTGATATATCATTGCCAAGAGCTAGAGTTAACGGTGACTTAGCTTCCTCGTAAACTACCGACGATAGAACTTCGCTGAGTCTCACCATCTCTCTATGTTCATTCGGAATTTCAATTCCTACATAAGATTTTCCAGGGATTACTTCAACTACTCTTACGCTAACTACTGCTAAGGATCTTGCTAAATCTCTAGAAAGAGCGCTTATTCTGCTAGCCTTAATACCCGCCGCTGGTTGTATTTCAAAGCATGTAACAACTGGTCCCGGTAAAACCTCTATCACCTCGGCGCTAATACCGAAATCTTGTAATTTTAGCTCCAATTGCTTTGACATTGCCTGCAAAGACTCTTTCGAAAAAGCTTTACTGACATCAGCGCTAGCTTGATCTAATAAACCTAAAGCTGGTAACACTGTTAGATTTGAGTCTGGAAAAAAAGATATTTGTTTTTCTTTTTCAACGCGCTCACTAGTTGATGGCTTTTGAAGGGGGTGCTGTATACTCAGTGGTTGCCTAGTCACTTCCCTCTTTGCCTGATTTTCTTGGGCTTCTTTACGATGTTTTTGGGCAAGCAGAGCTTGGTTGGCTTCGTTTTTTTTTGCAGCTCGCGCCTCTAGCCGACAAGCAATATAGTCATTCAATTTAGATACTGTTTTACCTATAGTTTCAATTAAACCCAACCAAGATAAATCAGTGAATACTGTTAAACCAAACAAAAAAACAGCAACTAGAATCAATGTACTGCCAACATTGTTGAAGGCTACTAAGGCTGCGCTTTGAACTGAGGAGCCAAGAATACCTCCAACGCCAAAGGGTAAGGAGACTATTGGTTCCGTGTAATAAATTGAAGCTAGTGAGGTGGCACTGACTAATACCATCACTAATCCTAATATACGAAGAGTGAAAACGAGGCTATCAATACTGGTCTCATTATCACGACGAGTCCTAAAAACATTCCATGCTCTTAAAGCTAGTAAAACCGGTAATAAAAAGGCTACGTAGCCAAGGAAAGAAAACAAAATATCTGATATCCAGGCACCAAATAATCCGCCTGCATTTTTTATATATACAACATTCCCAGCATGAGACCACCCAGGATCATCAGTTGAATGTGTTATTAAGGCAATAAAAAGGTACGCACAAATAACTAACCAGCCAATAAGTGATCCCTCTTTAAGAATAAAGCTAACTTTAGAGGGCCTCAATTGATCATTTTTTTCTGATAAAGATTTGCGAATTTTTTTTTCTTTACTCAAAACACCACCATGATTAGCCTCAATATGGATGCTATTGTAAACACAGTAGACCGAAATGCTATAGTCTCTTTAACAAGATTATACTATAAGCTAAATTTATGGACTTAATAATAAATTTCTTCTGTTACTACATGTGCATTTTTATTATTATAGAATTTAGGATAGAGGATATAGGATTTAGGGTTAAAAAAATGTCAGATACACAACATCACAAATTAATTATTCTTGGCTCCGGACCTGCCGGTTACACTGCTGCAATTTATGCAGCAAGAGCAAACCTTGATCCAGTCATCATTACTGGCATACAACAGGGAGGACAGCTTACCACCACAACAGATGTTGATAATTGGCCTGGTGATCCTCATGATCTTCAGGGTCCAGATCTCATGATGAGAATGCAAGAACATGCTGAGAAATTTGATACAAAAATCATATTTGACCATATAGAAAGTGTAGATTTAAGTAAAAAGCCTTTTCTTCTAAACGGTGATAAGAAATTCACCTGTGATGCTTTGATAATTAGCACTGGTGCATCAGCACAGTATCTCGGGCTGGCTTCTGAAGAAGCCTTTATGGGCAAAGGTGTTAGTGCTTGTGCAACCTGCGATGGTTTTTTTTATAGAGGAAAAAAGGTAGCTGTCATAGGTGGCGGTAATACAGCTGTAGAGGAAGCTCTATATTTATCAAATATTTGTAGTGAAGTCACTCTTGTTCATAGAAGGGATTCACTGAGATCTGAAAAAATACTAATCGATAAGCTACTAGAAAGAGCTGAAAACGGTAATGTTAAAATATTATGGAACCATACTCTTGAGGAAATATGTGGCGATGAGTCAGGAGTTACAAGTCTCTCTTTAAAAAGCACAATCGATAGCTCTACAATAGATCACGAAGTAAGTGGAGTTTTCATTGCTATTGGCCACAAACCTAATACAGATATCTTTAAAGATCAATTGGCTATGAAAAATGGGTATATTACTGTTAATGGTGGCTTAGATGGAAATGCTACTGGAGTTAGTATCGATGGAGTTTTTGCTGCGGGAGATGTAGCTGACCATGTTTATCGACAAGCAATAACGTCTGCTGGCTCTGGCTGCATGGCGGCATTAGATGCAGAAAAATATCTCGACGACTTAGCATAAATTTTAAATGGTCAATATACCACACCTCCAAGATAAGAATATTCTTTTCCCAGATCCAAATACAGCTCTTAAAGAGCCAAATGGACTTTTAGCATGTATGGGAAATTTGAACCCTGAGACACTACTGAAAGCATACCGAAAAGGAATTTTTCCTTGGTATAACGAGCAGGATCAACCAATACTCTGGTGGTCACCAAATCCGAGGTCTGTAATATACCCAAAGGAAATAAATATATCTCATTCTCTAAAAAAATCTATCAGAACTCAGCCCTGGGAAATAAGGATTGATACTGAATTCGAAACTGTAATAGAATATTGTGCAAATCTTCGCAAAAATAAAGGTCAAGGTACTTGGATAAATACTAACATGCAGCACTCTTATATTGATCTTCATAACTCCGGTCATGCACACTCTTTAGAAGTTTGGTTTGATAATGATTTAGTTGGGGGCTTATACGGTATTTCTCTTGGTGATGTTTTTTGCGGAGAGTCTATGTTCAGCTTAAAATCGAATGCCTCTAAAGTGGCGTTAGTTCAATTAGCCTTATTAATGAGAAAATACACCAAAAATGGGTTAATTGACTGCCAAATTGAAAATGACCATTTATCCTCAATGGGAAGTAGAAATATATCAAGAGAAGTTTTTTTAATAGAATTAAAAAAATTGGGAAATAAACCAAATTTTTGGCCTATCGATTGGAAATATGAACTAGTCTAGAGATCTTTTAACGGAAAACTTAACGAATAAAGAATTACTATTATGTCCCGAGATGTCGCACCTGATTTCAGGCGAATAAGGGTTTTCTTAACAAACCCACATCCCTGTAGCTATTTACCTGGTAAGGAGGCAACGACTGCTTTTGTTGCTTCTGCTGATCCTAATCTAGAAGTTATTTCACACATTGAGATTAATTCGCAAACATATTCACAGTTATCTGATATGGGATTTAGACGAAGTGGTCAATATTTTTACTCTCCGAGATGCAAATCATGTGATGCATGTATATCAGCAAGGGTAAAAGTTGGCTCATTTAAATTAAGTAGGCAGCACAAGCGTTGTTTAAAACGTAATGCAGGATTAACTGTTGAAGCTGTATCAGCTATAGATGAACAGGAGCATTATCCGCTCTATAAAAACTATATAAGTACGAGGCATGCTGATGGAGACATGTATCCACCTAATCTATCACAATTCAAAGATTTTATTGGAAATCTTCGCGAGTATACTCAAATGCTTGAAATAAGAGATGATGGAGAGTTAATTTCTGCTGGTGTAGTTGATTATCTGGAAGATGGGCTGTCAGCTATATATAGCTACTACTCCACAGAATCTAAACACAAATATAGAAGCTTGGGAACGTTTTCTATTTTGTCCCAAATTAACTTAGCTGAAGAAATGGGTTTATCATATCTATACTTAGGATACTGGATAAAAAATAGTCCTAAAATGGCCTATAAATCAAATTATCGTCCTCTAGAGATACTTAAAGACAGACAATGGGTATTGCTTGATTGACTTTATGTATAATTCAGGCAGAATGCGGCTGAATTATTAGTATTGTAAATTGATAACTAGAGTGAATTATGCCCAAAGAAGAACAGATAGAAATGGAAGGTGAAGTAATAGACACACTTCCGAATACAACTTTCCGAGTAAAATTAGAAAATGATCATGTGGTGCTTGCGCATATATCAGGTAAGATGCGTAAAAATTATATACGCATTTTGACTGGGGATTCAGTAAGAGTTGAATTGAGCCCCTATGATTTATCAAAGGGGCGAATAACTTACAGAGCGAGATAAATAAGAATTACAAAGCAGCAGTTTCACTTTCCTTTATAATTTCAGTCTTAATCTCATTATTTTCTACAAACACTCTTATAGTACCACCATTAGCAAGCCCTCCAAATAGGACTTGTTCCGACAGTGGTTTTCTAATTTTCTCAAGAATGAGTCTCTGCATTGGCCTTGCACCCATCTTTTCATCATAACCATTGATGGCTAGCCACTCTTGAGCCTCATTGTCGACTTCAAGAACCACACGTTTTTCGTCAAGCTGTTGTTGCAATTGGCATAAAAATTTATCAACTACGGTATTTATAACATCCATTCCCAATGGATTAAATTGTATGATGCCATCAAGACGATTACGAAATTCAGGTGTGAATAGATTTTTTATGGCTTCCATTCCATCAGTTTTATGGTCCTGTTTTGCAAATCCCATGGAAGAGCGACTCATTTCAAAAGAACCAGCATTAGTAGTCATAATTAATATGATATTTCTAAAATCAGCCTTACGGCCATTATTATCCGTTAATGCACCGTGATCCATCACTTGCAACAACAAATTAAAGACCTCTGGATGTGCTTTTTCGATTTCGTCAAGCAGGATCACTGCATAAGGGTTTTTAGTGACGGCATCTGTTAAAAGACCCCCTTGATCAAAACCTACGTAACCAGGTGGAGCTCCAATTAAGCGAGAAACAGTATGCCTCTCCATATATTCGGACATATCAAACCTTAACATTTTGATGCCCATTATTTCTGATAGCTGTTTAGATAGCTCTGTTTTACCAACTCCAGTAGGCCCGGCAAATAAGAATGATCCTATAGGTTTACCTGAATCTCTTAACCCTGCACGTGAAAGTTTTATTGAGCTAGCTATTGCAGATATAGCTTGATTCTGGCCAAAAACAACCATCTTTAAATTTTCTTCTAAATTTTCTAACTGCATCATATCCGAAGAAGATATACTTTTGGCTGGTATTCTTGCGATCTTTGCAACAATACTTTCGATATCTGAAACCCCAATAAGTTTTTTTCGTTTTGATGAAGTTAGTAGCTGTTGATGTGCACCGGCTTCATCTATGACATCAATAGCTTTATCAGGCAGATATCTGTCAGTTATATGCTTTGATGAAAGGTTCACTGCTGATTTCAAAGCAGACTGTGAAAAACGTAGGTTATGGTGTTCTTCGAATCTAGATTTTAAGCCCTTAAGAATTTCTATAGTTTCTTCATTAGATGGTTCTGGTACATCTATTTTTTGAAAGCGTCTTGATAGTGCCCTGTCCTTCTCAAAGACTCCTCTATATTCTTGATAAGTCGTAGAACCTATACAACGAATATGGCCAGAAGTGAGAATAGGTTTCAACAAATTAGAGGCGTCCATCACGCCACCGGAAGTTGCTCCAGCTCCAATTATAGTATGTATTTCATCTATAAACAGAATAGCTTTATTTTTTGCTTTTAACTCAGCTAAAATACCTTTGAACCGTTTTTCAAAGTCTCCCCTGTACTTTGTACCGGCAAGCAGGTCTCCTACATCAAGGGAATAAACTATAGATTCAGAGAGTACATTTGCTGCTTTACCGTCAACTATCATTTTTGCTAAACCTTCAGCAATAGCAGTTTTTCCAACACCTGCCTCTCCAACAAGCAGAGGGTTATTTTTTCGACGTCGGGCTAATATTTGGGAAACCCTTTGAATTTCGTGACTACGACCTATCAAGGGATCTATATTCCCCTGTTCTGCTTCAATATTTAAGTTAGTAGTAAATTGATCAAGCAAGCTTAGTTTCTTAGTCCTCTTAGATTTAGATGTTTCATCTTGGTCATTACCTTCATCTAAAATTTCTTCAGACTCATCTGCGTATCCGGTTGTACCATGAGATATAATATTAACCACATCAATTCTATTTATGCTTTGAGCACGGAGAAAATAAACTGATTGACTCTCTTGTTCACTAAATATTGCAACAAGAACATTGCAACCTTGAACTTCTTTATTGCCTGAAGACTGTACGTGAAAAACTGCCCTCTGCAAAACCCTTTGGAAGCCAAGTGTTGGCTTTACAGACTGATCTTCACTTTCAGGCTCAATAAGGGGAGTAGAATCAATAAAATCCTCTAGATCTTTTTTTAGCATTTCAGTGTCTGCACCACAAGATTTTAAAATACTGACAGCTGACTCATTTTCAAGAAGTGCCAAAAATAAATGCTCCACAGTCATAAACTCGTGTCGTTTTTCAGCAGCAACCTTGTAAGCATCATTAAGAGTTAGCTCTAGTTCTTTACTCAACATATATATCCAGTCCTTGTTTGATTAATCACATACAGGCTCAATTTCACATCTTAGCGGATGTTCGTTTTCTCTAGCAAGCTCTCTTACCTGTTGTGCCTTAGTTTCAGCTATATCACGAACATATACGGCGCATACAGCCTTACCCTCGGTGTGTACTTTTAACATTATTCTTGTCGCAGCCTCATAATTCAAAGAAAAGATCTGTTTTAGGAGGATAACTACAAATTCCATAGGCGTGTAATCATCATTAAATATAATTACTTTATATAGTGGTGGTTTCTTTAATTTTGGTTTTTTTTCTTCTAATAATGCAGTATCGCCAACAGTGTAATCTGCGTCATCTTCAGAATTTTTATCGCTAAACCTGATCATCAAAAATACCCACATACAAATATTAATACTTTTAAAAGAAACTTTTTCTTTAACCTTAAATTATGTTCTTAGTGATTTGATTACACAAATTTATTCATTAGAACTAGAGACAAGCAATACATCGATTATTATCTTCTTGTTAAAATAACATTGGGCCAAGTAATCAAAATGCAATGTAAATATTAGAGATATTTTTAGATATTTCAAATTTTTTAAAATTATAGTGATAATAAGCCTTCAAAGCTGTACAACTTTTTTATGGAGTATCGTAAATAAAATGGTTAATCTTATAGTTTTTAATAAACCCTATGGTGTTTTAAGTCAGTTTTTAGATCACGACGGACATGTCGGATTAAAAAGATATCTTAATATACCTAATATTTATCCAATGGGGAGACTGGATCATGATTCTGAAGGACTTTTATTATTGTCTAGTGACAGTGCACTTAAGACGCAAATAACAAATCCAAAATATAAAATAGGAAAAACTTATCTTGTCCAGGTTGAGGGCCAAATAACTTCGTCAGCAATTAGTGTCTTGTCCACTGGTGTTTTATTAAAAGATGGTATTACACGTCCAGCGAAAGCAAAAGAGATAAATGAACCTAAACTTTGGGAAAGAAACCCGTCAATTAGAACTAGAAAAAAACTACCAACAAGCTGGATAGAGCTTCGTATATATGAAGGTAAAAACAGACAAATAAGAAGAATGACTGCTAGTGTTGGCTTCCCTACCCTACGCTTAATAAGAATTAGTATTGGGCCTTGGAGGCTCAAAAATGTTATGCCTGGACAGTATCGATATGAGGAAGTCAATTTACCTCAAAAAAATAGTAGAACATGAGTAATCAAAAATATTAAACTACTTCAAATATTATTATCTACAAATTACCTTAAGAAATCTGCATCTATATGGATCACCAAAATAAAAAAAATAGTGATAATGAAGAAACCTCTGAACTAAAAGTTATTATTGGTATGTCAGGAGGCGTTGATTCATCCGTAGCAGCACTTTTACTCAAGCAACAAGGTTACGCTGTTGAAGGTCTCTTTATGAAAAACTGGGACGAAGATGATGGATCAGAATATTGTTCCGCTGAACAAGATATGCTAGATGCTAAATCGGTTGCTGATGCATTAAAGATTCCTTTACATACGGCAAACTTTGCACATGAATACTGGGATAACGTATTTGAAAATTTTTTGAATGAATATAAAAATGGAAGAACTCCGAATCCTGATATTTTGTGCAACAGAGAAATTAAATTCAAAATCTTTTTGGATTATGCACAAATACTAGGTGCAGACTATATCGCTACAGGTCATTATGCCCAGAAAACAAAAAAAGAGGGTAAAACATACCTGCTTAAGGCAGTTGATAACACAAAAGATCAAAGTTATTTCTTACATGCTGTGGATGAAAAAGCGTTTTCAAAAACATTATTTCCAATCGGCAGACTGCTCAAAACTGAAGTAAGGAAAATCGCAGAAGAACACGGCTTGACAACAGCGTCGAAGAGAGATTCAACTGGTATCTGCTTCATCGGGGAAAGAAAGTTTAAAAATTTTCTTAAAAAATATCTACCCGCTCAGCCAGGACAGATTGAATCCTCCAGTGGCGATGTTATTGGGAGCCACAATGGATTAATGTACCACACACTTGGACAAAGGCAAGGGTTGGGAATTGGAGGCCTTAAAGGGTCAGATAATAGCCCATGGTATGTCATAAAAAAGGATTTGTTACGTAATGTACTGATCGTTGCTCAAGGGACAAACAATCCTTTACTTTTCTCAAACAGACTTAGAGTTTCTGATATTCATTGGATAAATGGGATCTCTGAGGAAATTGAAGGTAAGCTGGCCAAAGGGTTATCTTGCAACGCTAAAAATCGTTACAGACAAACCGATCAAAAGTGCAGCGTCATAAAAAAAAGACAAGGGTATCAAATAAAATTTAGTGACCCTCAACGGGCAGTGACACCCGGACAATTTATTGTGCTTTATCAAGAAAATTTATGCCTTGGTGGAGGGGTAATTGAAGAAACTTGGAATGTTTAAATAATAAAAATTATATAATTAATAGGATATAGAATGATTTTAAAAAAACCAGAAAAAAATCAGATTATTGCTTTATCTGGAATCTTTCAATCTTGTTATCTCGTAAGCAACTTGTCAAAACACGGACTAATCACTGAGCAGAATCTAAAAAATAATATACAGGTTCTATTTAATCAAAATACAGAGAATATACTAGATATATACGGATCAATAGAGAGTCTTCATGATGGAATTGATTCAATCAAAAACCTTATAGAATCAGAACATAGAGAGAAATTTTCAGAAACTCTCCGCTATGCAATAGGAGTAATGCACTTGGCAAAAAAACTACAAAAAGATAAACGAATGTTGATGATGATTAAAAAGAGGCTTGAAGTAACTGCCAAACAAATTGAACATTTTTCTATCGCTCATCCGAATGTAATAGCAAGCATCTCAAAAATCTATCAAGATAGTTTTGGGAAATTTTTTTTTCGTATAAATGTTAATGGTAATTTTGAATATCTTAAACAAGATCAAATTATCTATAAGATAAGGTGTCTATTGTTTTCTGGGGTACGCTCTGCGATGCTCTTTCATCAGATGGGTGGGAGAAGATATAAGCTTATACTTAATAAAAAACATATATTAGAACATATAAAAATGTTTAGCGCAGATATACAGAAAAATTAAAACTAGAACATGATTTTTATATAACTATCAACATAGATCTGAAATTTTATGAAAATTATTGTAAAATATTTATTATCAAATAACTATTTATTTTATTGATATTTCAGGATATTGATTGGAAACAAAAATGAAATTATCAGATTTAACAGCAATATCACCAGTAGATGGGCGTTATGCTAGTAAAACTGAAGATTTACGATCAGTTTTTAGTGAGTATGCGCTAATAAAACAGAGAGTTTTAGTAGAGATATCTTGGCTTATTTTTCTAGCAAAAAATGACGATGTTAAAGAAATACCCACCTTAAGTACTGAAGCTAGCGCTACTCTTAATTCATTTTATTCAAATTTTAGTATCCAAGATGCAATACGTATCAAAGAAATTGAAAAAACAACAAATCATGATGTTAAAGCCGTCGAGTATTTCATAAAAGAAAAAATTTCAGAGAATAATGAGCTGTTAAAAATTTCTGAATTTGTTCATTTTGCTTGCACTTCGGAAGATATAAATAATCTTTCTTATGCCTTAATGCTTAAAAATGGTAGAAACGACTTTTTGATACCGTATGGTGAAAAAATAATATTAAAAACTTCTGATCTGGCGAGAGAATATGCAGATATACCGATGCTTTCGCATACACACGGGCAACCAGCTTCACCAACAACAGTAGGAAAAGAGCTGGCGAACACTGTCTTTCGGTTAAAACGTCAAATCTTACAGATTAAAAATATTTCTTTGCTAGGTAAAATTAATGGTGCTGTTGGCAATTATAACGCTCATTTGATAGCTTATCCTGATATAAACTGGGAAGCTAATGCTGAACAGTTCGTTAACGAGCTTGGTCTCGACTGGAATCCTTTCACAACACAAATTGAACCGCATGATTTTATTGCTGAGTTATTTAATGCGATTTGCCGTTTTAATAATATTCTTATTGATTTTAATAGAGACATATGGGGATATATATCCCTAGGTTACTTTAAGCAAAAAACTATAGCTGGAGAAATTGGTTCATCAACTATGCCTCATAAAGTCAATCCAATAGATTTCGAGAATTCTGAAGGTAACCTAGGTTTAGCAAATGCACTATTCTCGCACCTAGCGCACAAATTACCTATATCTCGCTGGCAACGTGATTTGACTGACTCAACGGTCCTTCGAAATATGGGTGTAGGTTTTGGTTATAGTCAAATAGCCTATAAATCAACAATTAAAGGTATCGATAAATTAGAAATCAACCAACAGCGCATATCCGATGAATTAAACCATAATTGGGAAATTCTAGCTGAACCAATACAAACAGTGATGCGTCGCTATGGCATTTCTGAACCATATGAAAAACTTAAAGCTCTGACTAGAGGGAAAAATATAGATAATATTCTATTATTGGATTTCATTGAAAGTCTTGAGATTCCAAAAGAAGCAAAGGAAAAACTTCGCGCTCTTTCACCTTCGAATTACATTGGTAGTGCAGCAAATCAAGCAAAAAAGATATAAATAACTTTATATCCTTGTAGACTATTTTCCATAAATTAATCTTGAGGAATTCTCAATGGAAGATTTTCCATTAATACTTGGAGGTATTTCTGCAAAACAATTTTTGACCGAATATTGGCAAAAAAAACCTCTCTTTATAAAAGGTGCTATCCCAAATTTTTTGTCGCCCATAACTGGGGATGAGCTAGCAGGCCTCTCTCTTGAACAAGATGTTGAATCGAGACTAATATTTGGTGAAAAAGGATATGCGTCTTGGGTTCTCAAGCGAGGGCCATTCCATGAAGAGACCTTCAAGAAACTTCCAAAAAAATATTGGACGCTTTTAGTTCAAGCTGTCGACCTCTGGAGTCCCGAAGTAAAGGAGTTAATAGAACATTTTTATTTTCTACCAAAATGGAGGTTTGAAGACATCATGATTAGCTTTTCACCTGAAGGTGGAAGTGTTGGACCTCACTTCGATAATTATGATGTTTTTTTACTTCAAGGCATAGGACAAAGAGAATGGCAAATTGGACAACCATGCAATGCTGAAACTGAGACATTTAGTGACTGCTCTTTAAGTATAATAAAGAATTTCAGAAAGGATCAAGAGTACCTACTTAATACTGGAGATATGCTATATTTGCCGCCAAAACTTGCTCACTGGGGAATAGCAAAAAAAGATTGTATCACATACTCTGTTGGGTTTAGATCGCCATCGATCCAAGAAATTCTTAGTGATTTGACAGAAACTCTCATTGAAAGAAAGCATGAAATCTTTTATAGAGACCCCCCACTTACTCTTGATATGGCAACAAGTACAATTAATCCTAAATTTATCTATCAAATTAAATTAATGCTTGAGGAACTTACAAGTGATGATGAGTTATTAGGTGATTGGTTTGCAAGGTATATGACAACACCAAAGTTTCCAGAGCTATCTCAAGAGTTACAGGAAAAACGCTTAGCTAGGTTAGGCAAAGAGGTCTATATTAACGGCGAAAAACAAAAAAAATAGTTATCATTATGGCAAATTTTTAAACTTCACTTTTTGCCTGTAAGCATGAAGAAGAGGTTCAGTATAACCACTAGGTTGATCTGCTCCATTAATTACTAAGTCACATGCTGCTTGAAAAGCGTTGCTTTTACTAAAGTCAGTGGACATTTTCTTATATAACGGATCATAAGAATTTTGTTTATCAACTATTTTAGCCATACGTTTCAGTGTGCTGATAACCTGCTCCTCAAGAACAATCCCGTGCTTTAACCAATTAGTGATATGCTGGCTGGAAATTCTCAGAGTTGCTCTGTCCTCCATTAAACCAACATTATTGATATCGGGGACCTTGGAGCAACCAACACCTTGTTCTACCCAACGGACAACGTACCCTAGAATTCCTTGTGCATTGTTATCTAATTCCTTTTGAATTTGATCCGGAGACAAATACTCATCGAGCAAGGGAATCTTCAGGATATCATCAACATTTGCAGGTGGACGGGTTGATAAAATCTTCTGCCTATCAAAAACATCAATTTGATGATAATGAGTTGCGTGGAGAACTGCTGCTGTGGGTGATGGTACCCACGCTGTATTTGCACCTGACATAGGATGGTTTATTTTTTGCTCCATCATATCGGCCATGTTTTCTGGGATTGCCCACATACCTTTACCAATTTGTGCTTTTCCAACCAAACCGCAAGAAATACCAATATCTACATTTTGATCCTCATAAGCTGCAATCCAAGGCATAGACTTAAGTCTACCTTTAGGAGAAAAAGGGCCTGCCTCCATACTTGTATGTATTTCGTCACCTGTTCTATCTAAGAAACCGGTATTTATAAACACAATACGGTCTTTCACCTCACGTATGCACTCTTTTAAATTGACTGATGTTCGTCGCTCTTCATCCATTATGCCTACTTTTATTGTATTAGGAGCTAAGGATAAAGCCGTCTCGACAGCATCAAAAAGATTATTAGTAAAAGCTACTTCTTTCGGGCCGTGCATTTTTGGTTTTACAATATATATACTGCCCGTTTTACTGTTAGAAAATTGACTATTTCTATTAATATCATGAATTGCAATTAAACTTGTAAAGACCGCATCCATTATACCTTCAGGAACTTCTTCACCTTTTGAATCTAATATAGCTGGATTAGTCATTAAATGACCAACATTACGAACAAAAAGTAGGCTTCTCCCTGGAAGAACCAGAGCTTTTCCATTAACATCTTTATAAACTCGATCCGGATTCATTTTTCGAGTAATAGATTCACCATTTTTTATTAATGTCTCCTCTAGGTCTCCTTTCATTAAACCTAACCAGTTGTGGTAGATCAAAGCTTTGTCTTCAGCATCAACTGCCGCTACCGAATCTTCACAATCCATAATCGTTGTTAAAGCTGCTTCCATATATATATCTTTAACACCAGCAGAATCAAATGCACCTATATTAGTATCTCTATCTACATGAATTTCGAAGTGTAAATTATTGTTTTTTATCAAAATTATTTTCGGATTTTCCAGTTCTCCGATATATCCAGTGAATTTCTTAGTATGTAACAATTCAGTAATCGAGTTATCCTCTAGTTGCACTTTAAGTGTTTCATTTTGAATGAAGTATCTAATTACTGATGCGTGAGAACCATTTGCAAGTGGTGCTGAGTTGTCCAAAAAACTTTTACCATAAGAAATCACTTTTTCACCACGAGCAGGATTATATTTTTTAGTTTTTTTAATCTCTCCATCATCTGGTATCACGTCAGTTCCATACAGTGAGTCATATAAGCTACCCCATCTAGCATTAGCTGCGTTCAGAGCAAATCTAGCATTCATGACGGGAACAACAAGCTGTGGTCCAGCCTGAGAGGTGATCTCGTGATCTACGTTGTTTGTATTTATGCTGAAATCGTTTCCGACAGGAACAAGGTAATTAATTTTCTGCAAGAATTTTTTGTAATCGGAAAAGCAAAAGCCATTTTTTATATTCTTCTGGTGCCAGTTATCAATTTCTACCTGCATATTTTTTCGCTCAACCAGCAAAGCTTTATTGATGGGGGAAAATTTTTCAATAATTTTAGCTAAAGAATGCCAAAAATCACTTTCAGACAAATTTGTTCCTGGAATAATATCTTTGGAAACCAAGTTATAAATTGAACTTGCAACCTGCAAGCCGCAAATTTCGACGCGCTTTGTCATTTTTTTTCACTCAATAATTAATTCCGAACAATTGTATGGAATAACTAGACTAATAATCAATTCAGGTATCTATATTTTCGTTATTTATTGAACGAATGAACAATAAGAGATTAGCATTATAAACAGAGATTTTAATCTAGTCCCTTTGCAACATCAGCAATTAAACGACGAAGCCATTGATGTGCCGGATTATGCTGAACTAATGGACTCCATGCCATTTTTAACTCGATTTCTGGAATAGAAAAAGGTGGATCCATGATAATTATAGATGGGTTATCTTGCAATAACTTGGCTGCTTTTGTAGGTATGGTGACAATAAGATCCGGTAACTCTGCTAAACGCATTGCGGCTTGATAATGTCTGGTAAATACACGAATACGTCTTTTTTCACCTATTTGGGTAAGGGCCTCATCTACCCAACCTAAGGCTTTAGAGGAGCCGGGTTCCATGCCTACGCCAGCACCCATTCCAGTTTTATTTACCCACACATGTTCTGAATCCAAGTAATTCTTTAGATTAAAGTTTTTAGCTATCGGATTAGATTGACTAAAAAGACATGAAAATGTATCACGCCAAATCGTCATCTGATGGAAAGATTGAGGTAAAACATCAAATCTATTTATGACTAAATCAACCGTGCCCTGCTCAACATTCTGATAACTTATATCACTTGGTGTTAGGACATCTAATGTTATATGGGGTGCTTCTGAACTCAACCTTCGCAACAGGTGTGGGAGCAAAGTTGACTCTGTATAGTCACTTACAGAGATTCTAAATACTCTATTTGCTCTCTTTTCATTAAATTTTTGTTTAGGTTCAACAGCTTGTTCAACAGATGCAAGTACATCGCGGATCATTGGTTGTAGTAGTTCTGCTCTTTCGGTTGGCTTCATCCCATCACTTGTTCTAACTAATAGAGGATCACCAAAAAGATCGCGCAACCTTCTAAGACCGTTACTCATGGCTGGTTGACTTATACCTAAACTTTCAGCGGCTCTTGTAACATTTCTTTCCTTAAGCAGTATATCCAGAAAAACTAGCAGATTTAAATCTATATTTCGCATGCTCATTAACATTCACACCATAAATACTGAAAATAATGTGTATAGGGTATATAAATAATAGTCTAATTGCTATAATTTAGTAAAAATTTTCATAAATTAAACAAATGTAGCTAAGGAATTATGATGTCAAACTATAACAAAGATATAGATGCTGTAGTGTCGTTGCAAAAGAAAAATGGTAGTAGTTGGAATGATATTATTCCTGAATCAGTAGCAAGAATGCGTGCTCAAAATCAATTTAAAACAGGTTTAGATATAGCTAAATATACAGCAGACCTGATGCGTAAAGATATGGCTGCATATGATGTGAATCCTGCAAAATATACTCAATCACTAGGTTGCTGGCATGGTTTCATAGGCCAACAAAAAATGATATCTATTAAGAAACATTTCGAAGGGAATACAGATCGACGTTATTTATACCTTTCAGGTTGGATGGTAGCAGCTCTACGTTCTGAATTTGGCCCTCTTCCAGATCAATCTATGCATGAAAAAACTACTGTTGCTTCATTGATAGCAGAACTCTACACCTTTCTCAGACAAGCTGATGCTCGTGAACTTGGAGGGCTTTTTCGCGAAATAGATGCTGCCAGAGAGGCAGGTGATAAAGACTTAGAAAAAAATTTACTATCAATTGTTGATTCTCATAAAACGCACGTAGTTCCAATTATTGCTGACATTGATGCTGGTTTTGGTAACGCAGAGGCAACTTATTTAATGGCTAAGCAAATGATAGAAGCTGGGGCATGTTGTATACAAATCGAGAATCAAGTTTCAGATGAAAAACAATGCGGTCATCAAGATGGTAAAGTCACCGTACCTCATGAAGATTTTCTGGCAAAAATTCGTGCCGTTCGCTATGCTTTTCTTGAGCTCGGTGTAGATAATGGAGTAATTGTAGCTCGAACTGACTCTCTTGGAGCAGGTCTCACCAAACAAATTGCTGTCACAAAAGAACCTGGCGATCTAGGTGATCAATATAATTCTTTTCTAGATTGCGACGAGGTCTCATTAGACTCACTTAATAATGGAGATGTTGTAATTAACCGAAACGGTAAGATTATGAAACCAAAGCGTCTCCCATCTAATCTCTTTCAGTTTAAACAGGGAACTGGAGAAGAGCGCTGTGTCCTCGACTGCATTACTTCACTTCAAAATGGAGCAGATCTTATTTGGATAGAAACAGAAAAACCTCATATTGCTCAAATCGGGGCAATGGTTGATGCTATAAAGAAACAAGTGCCTGATGCTAAATTAGTTTACAACAATAGCCCTTCATTTAATTGGACATTAAACTTTCGCCAACAAAGATACGATGCATGGCTATTAAGCGGTAAAGACGTTTCTGCATATAATCGTGATGATCTTATGAATGTAAACTATGATGATACTGAGTTAGCAATTGAAGCGGATGAAAAGATTCGAACATTCCAGGCTGATGCTTCAAAAGAAGCAGGCATTTTTCATCATCTCATTACATTGCCGACTTATCATACTGCTGCATTATCTACAGACAATCTTGCCAAGGAATACTTTGGTGATCAAGGTATGCTGGGATACGTTGCAAACGTTCAAAGAAAAGAGATACGTCAGAATATTGCATGTGTGAAACACCAAAATATGGCAGGTTCTGATATGGGTGATGACCATAAAGAATACTTTGCAGGTGAAGCTGCTTTAAAGGCTTCTGGTAAAGATAACACTATGAATCAATTTTAATAAATAAAAAAAGGCTGCATTCGCGGCCTTTTTTTTATGCAATAATTTCTTTTTCTTGTGGTATAAGATTATCAGGTGAAACTATTACTCCATTTATATCTGCATAAATATAATCACCTGGAACTATAGACACACCTCCAAACCTTAACGGAATATTCAGTTCTCCTACTCCACGTTTTTCTGTCTTTAAAGGTACACTTCCTATTGCTTGGATTCCAATATCAATATTAGCAAGTACCTCAACATCACGAACGCAACCATAAATTATTATTCCTTCCCACTTATTATCAAATGCATTGGTTGCTATGAGATCACCCAATAAAGCACGCCTTAAGGATCCGCCACCGTCTACCACTAAAACCTTTCCTGCTCCTGGTTTGCCTAAATTATCTTTTACCAGTGAGTTATCTTCAAAACATTTTATAGTTACTATTTCTCCAAAAAAAGAATCCCTAGCTCCATAGCTAGTAAACATAGCATCTAATACATTTATTGAATCTGGATTATCATCACACAGATCAGGGGTTGAATATTTCATATGAACTCCTTTTATCAAATAACTGAAAAACTGTTATGTATACTGTGTTTCTACTTTTTAGCGAAGAATCAATCCAACCGAAACCACGAACGCCATTGAAATTAAAAAGAAGTAACGTAAAATATTATACTATGGAAAAAGCTGAAGTTGTTGATCTCATCTATAAGGCAAACGCTGAAGAATTTTTTGACTCTTTACGACATCTACCAGACGCATTATGGTTCGATTCAGGCCACCCAGTTTGTTCGAGCGGTCAATTCGACATAATTACAGCAAATCCTTCAGTCACGCTCGAAACAAACGGGAAAATTACAACGAAGAAAACTCTTTTGTATACTAAAGATTATACAGATGAGCCGTTTGATCTCTGCGAGAGATTACTTTCCACCATACAGGCTAAGGATAAGCAATATATAAACTATCCATTCACTGGTGGATTAGCTGGTTATTTTGGATATGATCTTGGCAGAAGTCCTGCTTGTGAACTGCCAAAACTCGATACTCTTCCCGATATGCGTATCGGACTATATGAATGGGCTTTAACAATAGATCATCTTTCTAAAAAAGCATGGCTTTTTTTTAATGCTAAATGCTCAAAAGGGTTAAAAAATAAAATTATAAATTGCATTAATAAAACATCAAAAGATACTGATTTAAATATAAAATTATCATATAAACTTTCTTGCTCTACCAAAAAATCACATTACCTTGAAACTGTAAAAAAAGCAAAAAATTATATTTTGGCAGGTGATTGTTATCAAATAAACTACGCTCAACATTTTTCTGCCTCTACCAAAAAAGATAGCTGGAAAATATATAAAGACCTACGTTTACGAATGGCTGCACCATATGGATGTTATTATCAGCTAGGTGAAACAAAGCAAGCTATTTTATCCTTCTCACCAGAACGTTTTTTGAAACTTAAAGGCGATGAGGTTATAACGCAGCCCATTAAAGGAACAGTTAGTCGAGGTGAAAATAGGATAGAAGATGCTGTTAAAGCTAAGGCCCTAATCGATAGTAAAAAAAATAAAGCTGAAAATCTAATGATTGTGGATTTACTTAGGAACGATTTAAGTAAAAATTGTAAACTTGGTTCCGTAAAAACACCTGAATTATTCAAACTTGAAAGCTTTAAGAATGTCCATCATTTAGTAAGCACGGTAACAGGGGTTATTAAAGATACGGCAACACCCTTAACCCTACTTAGGGATTGTTTTCCTGGTGGTTCTATAACTGGTGCTCCAAAAAAAAGAGTTATGGAAATAATTGATGAATTAGAGTTATGCAAAAGATCAGTTTATTGCGGAAGTATGGGTTATATAAGCGCAAATGGACAGATGGATACAAATATTGCGATACGTACACTTTTGTCTGATGGCAAAAAAATACACTGTTGGGGTGGTGGAGGTATTGTAGCTGATTCAGATGCGGAAGATGAATACCAAGAAATTCTTGATAAAGTAGGACTTTTGATTAAATGTTAGTTTTGTGAAAAAAATAAATTAAATTTTGCTTGTTTTCTTAAAGATTTAGAGTTTTATTTTTCGGGCACTTGCCTTAATAAACTCCATTTTTAGAGAACTAAAATCATTAACTGCCGGGAACTGATGGAATTCTTTCGTTACATTTTGTGGTGCATGAAAGAGAATCCCGGCATCTGCCTCAATAAGCATTGTTATATCATTATATGAGTCTCCTGCGGCAATGGTTCGATAATACATGCTCTTAAAACCGACAATAGCTTGGCGTTTAGGATTTGCTTGCCTTAACTTATAGCCTATGAGCTTATTATCCTCACCTACATGCAATTGATGGCAAAGCAAGGCTGGGTATCCAAGCTGTCTCATGAGTGGTTGAGCAAAATCATAGAAGGTATCTGAAAGTATAACGACCTGAAAGCGCTCGCGTAACCAATCAAGAAAATCTTTTGCTCCATCTAGTGGAGATAAAGTGTTTATCACCTCTTGTATTTCTATTAAACCAAGATTATTTTTATTGAGAATATCTAGCCTATACCTCATCAGAATATTATAGTCAGGCTCATCACGAGTTGTTCTTTTAAGCTCATCGATACCAGTTTTTTCTGCGAATGCTACCCATATTTCTGGAATCAAGACACCCTCTAAATCTAGACACGCAATTTCCACAAGCTATACCTCTGATAAAAAATAAAGAAATCAAAAAATTACTGAGTATGCAAACCGCACTCTCTATTTCCGTGAACCTTTGTAGGATCATAGTAATCATGTTCATTTGGTAAACCATGGTCCTCTAAATAAACATCTAGATCCTCATCTGTCCAATGAAAAAAAGGGCTTACCTTAATAATACCATCTCCGCTTTGGCTAACAATATCTAATGTATCCCTAAACTGTGTTTGCCCTTTTCGCAAGTTTGTAAACCAAAGATTTGGTTGATGCTCTTTAATGGCACGCTTGAATGGTTCTAGTTTTACCTGATCAGTAAAAATAGCATGTAGATCACTGTCAATATCTGGGATACCGCCCATAACTATATTACGATGCGCAGCAGACTGCTGTGGGACGTAAAGAAAGATATTTAACGATAAGTCTGATATCAAGGTCTCAGCATGCTTATATGTGGCATCAGTATTATATCCTGAGTCGCACCATATAACTGGAATAGAGGGAAAAGCATTTACACAAGCATGTATCAATGTGGCTTCATAAGGTCTAAAGTTAGTTGTTACTATAGGCTTATCCGCTTGACCAGAGGCCCATTTCACAATATTTTCTGGGGTTTCTTTTCTGAGTTCTTTGTTTATTTTAATTAGATCTAGTGACATAAGTATCTCTTTAGTAAAAAAGTAATTGTAGAATTACAGCGATAAAATTTTAACTTATTTACGCGATAACTAACAGCAAGCGGAATTAAAAAAATTTTAAATAAAAAAAACTATTACTTTGAAGACTTCATATAAATTGTTAGAGTTGCCAGCCATTATATTGATTGGAATTATAGATGCCGATAGAATTTTTCTTTTATGCTGCTTCAGGCGCTTTTGTTGGACTTATTATTGGAATGACAGGTGTTGGTGGCGGTTCATTAATGACTCCCCTTTTGATTCTTTTGGGCATTCCTTACAATGTAGCTATCGGGACAGATCTTCTTTATGCTTCGATAACTAAGTCTAGCGGTGTATTTGCCCATACTAAACAGAAAAGCATTAATTGGATTTTAGTTAAATGGCTTGCAGCTGGAAGCATACCGGCATCTATCGTAACAGTTATTTTTCTTGATTTGATTTTCACTAATGCAGACGAATATCAGTCATTATTGACAACAACCTTGGGTGTTATGCTTGTCTTAACTGCACTTGTAATTTTATTCAATCGTTATCTAAAGAATGTCGCTGGAAGAACACCTATTAACCAAAGTTTATCTTTTGGAAAAGATAAAAAGTATATAACTTTTTTTGTAGGAATAGTCTTAGGAGTTTTTGTAACGCTTTCTTCCGTTGGTGCTGGAGCTTTTTGTGCCGCATTACTATTAATACTATATCCTAAATTACCACCATTACATGTGGTAGGGACAGATATTGCACATGCTGTGCCCTTGACCCTAATAGCGGGTTTAAGCCATCTATTTCTTCTTGGGAATGTTGATTTAGTTCTGCTTGTAAGTTTATTGGTGGGATCTCTTCCTGCAATTCATTTGGGGGCAAAACTAGCTGCTAGGATACCTAGTGAAATTCTTCAGCCGTTCTTAGCTATAATTTTGCTAGGAATAGGTCTCAAGTTTATAGTTTTTTAGGCTATATTTATCACTTTTCATTTGCAATTCCGTGTGGCACATGACCAGTAGCAACATGAGATTTTGCTGAATCACAATGTTTTTGTTGATCATCAAAAAAAACGTCTGCCCCATATGACTTAAGGAACTGTCCTTTCTCTAACCCGCCAAGAAACAATGACTCATCAATCCTTATATCCCAAGCTCTTAGAGTTCTTATTACACGCTCGTGAGCAGGGGCAGATCGAGCAGTAACTAAAGCTGTTCTTATAGGACATGTTGTCTCTGAAAACTCTGCTTGTAATACTTGTAATGCGTATAAAAAATTTTTAAAGGGGCCTCCATCCATAGGTTTTTTTGCTGATATCTTTTCGTTTTTAGTGAAAGCATCAAGACCGCCTTGCTTGTATATTCTTTCAGAGGCATCAGAAAATAGTACTGCATCCCCATCAAAAGCGAAGCGGATCTCATTCCCTGATTTTTCTTGAACTTTTGATGACAACAGGGTTGCTGCTGCAACCCCACTACTTAAAGCATTGCGGACATCTTCAGCATTGTTGGATAAAAAGAGATGGCAGCCAAAAGCTGACACATATCGATATGGACTTTCACCACCACAAAAAGCGGCACGAGTTATATTCAGCTTATAGTGCTCTATTGAATTGAATACTCTTAATCCTGAATCAGCTGAATTTCGAGACAACAGGATGACTTCTACTCTTGGCTCTCCCCCTAAATTTTCATTAATTTTTAATAATTTATTTACCAGAGGAAAAGCTTCACCAGGATCAAGGACCTCATCTTCATGTTCAACTTGGTACTGAAAATAAGCATCTAGGCCATGATCTTGGAAAACTTTATGACTTTCATCAAGATTGAAAAGCGCTCGAGAAGATATAGCTATAACTAATTTATCACCAAATTTTACTGTCACTATTCATGTCCTTATAACTACGGAAACATACTTTATATTTACAGCAAAAAAAATCTAGAGTGAAACTATTAGGTTTTCTTGACAGTCCCCTTTGGTAGTACTGCATGAACCGAGGCCCTTTGAAACCTCAATTCAACATTGGAGGAGGCCTGTATTGTTATATATAGATCATCCAAAGAAGTTATTTTGCCTAATAAACCACTGTTCATTACTATCTCATCACCTTTTTTTAATGATGCTGTTAACTCTTTATGCTCTTTAGCTCTTTTCCTTTGCGGTCGAATGATAAGGAAGTACATAAATATAAATAAACCAGCAAACATTAGAAGCGTGTAGATAGGATTTGGCTCTTGAGCAACTGGTGCGGGAGCAGCAAGTGCAACTTGGAAAAGATCTAATGACATTGATTTACCTCGATAATTATAAATTAGTATTTAGCTTTATTTCAAATACGAAATTCTACTTACCTTATATTTGATTAATAGCTACAGGAGATTCTCTTTTACCCATGATAATACATCCTGGTGATGTTTTTTGGTATTAACTTTATCTATAACATGGACAACAAATCCTTTCTTATCAATAATAAAAGTTGACCTTAATACCCCAATATATTCCTTACCCATAAATTTCTTCATACCCCAACAACCATACGATTCTGTAACAGAATGATCTTCATCTGATAGTAAATCAAAATTTAATTTCTGTTTCTCCTCAAAACGTGCCAGTCTTGAATAGTTATCTGGGCTGATACCCATAACAATTGTGTCCAGTTCACTAAAATCGTCAGAACTGTCTCTTATACCACAGGCTTGGACAGTGCAACCTGGTGTCATCGCTTTAGGATAAAAATACAAAACAACATTTTTTTTACCAAAAAACCCAGAGAGACTGATACTTTTACTGTGCTGATTTAATAAATTAAAATCTGGTGCAACTTCACCAACCTTTATTAGAGTCATGTTAAACCCTCTTTAAATATTATACCTGGTAAAAAAAAAATTTTTCTATACAGCAACAACACTATGGAAACTATCAAGATAAAATAGTTATGGTAATAAGTGCTTAACGGCGTCTCTTTCCTCAATTAATTCTTGTTCGGTAATAGACATTTTTTCACGGGAGAATTGATTAATTTCAAGATCTTGTACTATTTTCCAATCACCATTCTTGCAAATACAAGGGAAAGAATAAATCAATCCTTCAGAAATACCATAACTTCCGTCACTGAAAACACCCATGCTTACCCAATCGTCAGCTGTTGTACCAAGCGCCCAATCATGCATATGATCAATTGCGGCATTTGCAGCGGATGCTGCTGAAGAAGCACCCCTAGCTTTGATTATAGCTGCACCTCTTTGTTGAACAGTTGGTATGAAGGCTTCTTCGTACCATTCCTGTTTTATTAAAGTCATAGCTGCTTCTCCAGAAATAGTAGTTTGATGTATATCCGGATATTGGGTAGCTGAATGGTTACCCCAAACTAACATATGGGAAATATCATTGATGGTTTTACCTGTTTTTTGAGCAATCTGTGTCTTAGCTCGATTATGATCAAGACGCATCATTGCTGTAAATTGACGCGGGTTGATATCAGGGGCATTTCTTTGAGCAATAAGCGCGTTAGTGTTTGCAGGATTTCCTACCACCAATACTTTAATATTTTTAGAAGCATTATCATTAATAGCTTTCCCTTGAACAGAAAAAATTGCTGCATTTGCCTCAAGAAGGTCTTTTCTCTCCATTCCTGGACCGCGTGGACGAGCTCCAACTAAAAGTGCATAATCAGCATCCTTAAAGGCAATATTAGGATCATCTGTACACACCATTCCTGCAAGTTGCGGAAAAGCGCAGTCATCTAACTCCATAGCAACTCCACTAAGAGCCTCTAGCGCAGGTGTTATTTCAAGCATTTGAAGTATTACAGGTTGGTCTGCGCCTAGCATTTGACCAGAAGCAATTCGAAAAAGTAAAGAATAACTAATTTGACCGGCAGCTCCAGTCACAGCGACACGAACAGGTTCCTTCACAATATTTCTCCATAGTATTTAGGTTAAAGTTTCCGGCATTATAAGCCAGTAGTATAAAATTTCACTTATTTCAAAGTAATAATTTACGCAGAGTGAAATTTTCTGCTAAAGCCAAATGAGTCTGTCGAACTCAAAGCTCTATTCATCATTATAAATTATTTATTTATTTATATTTTTGAATTCTCTTATATCTAAGTTCATAGCACTGAGAACCTGATCAACTGGGACAGATACATATTCAAAGTTATAATAATCTTCAGTTGTAAGGTGTTCGTTCCAAACAATAATATCTAAATCGATTGTTCTAGGACCTGCTTTAATTGGCCCTCTTTCTCGACCCATACGATTTTCTATAGCCTTTAGTGAAAAATTAAAATCGTCATATGACAAAGTAGTCATGACTAAGAAAGCTGTGTTCAAAAAATTTGCTTGATTTAAATAACCTACTGGGGCTGTTTCAATTGAATCGGCAGCGTAAATAAAAATTGTCTCTGAAGATAGAATTTCTCTTGATTTTTTAATATTTGATAAAGGATCAATATTTGAACCTACTGATATAATTACACGATTTTTTTTTGTCTTATTCACGTATCTTGATCGCTCTGTCCATTAAATTGTTCGGCATTTAAACCTTGGTGATTAATTCCCTCTCCACCATCAACCGTTAGTATTTGCCCCGTAATGAAATTACTATTTATTATATACTGCATAGCTTTAAGTAGGTCCTCCACCTTGCCCTGCTTTTTAAGGGGAATACCTTCAACTCTCCACGCCAAATAATCAGATGTCCTTTGATCTCCGGGTAAAATTACCCCGGGAGCTATAGCATTCACTCGTATTTTTGGAGCGAACTCAATAGCCGCAATTTTAGTGAAGTCAGCAAGTGATTTTTTCGAAAGCAAGTATGCGGCATAGCTATACTGCTGAAAAGCAACCTTATTGTCTAGGATATTTATCACCTGTCCTTCTGTATCAGAATTTTGAAGAAACGTATTTGCGAAAGCCTTAGTCAGCATAAAGGGTGCAAAAATATTAACTGCAAATTGCTTCTCAAGTATTTTTAAACTGGTATTTGCAATACTCGCAGCATCATACACAGAAGCACTATTTACTAAAATTTTAATATTGGGATATCTACTCACTACTTCAGAGACCAAATCAGTAGGATCTGAGGAGGATAAATCAGCCTGAAAAAGAGTACATGAAACTCCTAACTTTTCGATATTTTTTTTAGCAACACTTGCTGCATCAACAGAGCCGTTGTAATGAAGCGCAATATCATAATTCATTCTGGCTAAGAGATTTGAGAAAGCTAAACCTAATCTTGTGGCGCCACCAGTAATGAGCGCCGCTGAACGTTTTTGATTATTCATATATGAAATCCATTCTGAAGGATAAATAAAGATTAATTATTGTGATAAATTTTATATAGTTAAAAATCGATAATAGTTTAAATTATAAACATATTGTAAATTAAAAGCATTTTCATTAAAAAATAACTAGGATGGATATTTTTAAATTTAATTATCATATTATGAGATATTTAAGTTTTTATAGGATGTTCAGATTAATAAATTTGTTACACTTATAAAATTATTTTATATATTAAATATGGTACACGATGCTTATTACTCTAAGACTATTTCTTGCAATTCAATTTCTATTTTTTTGTTTTGGCGCAAATGCGAACGAAATCAATGGTATACCCAAAGACTATTTAAATTTTAACTCCAAACAAGCAGAAACATCCTCTGAGATACTCAAGAAGCTAACAACTAAACATTTCAGAAAGCAAAAGGTAAATGATCAATTCTCAAAAAAATTTCTCTTTGAGTACTTGGATACTTTAGACCCGACAAAAAGCTATTTTCATCAAGAAGATATAGATGAATTCAAAAGATGGGAGGATAAACTTGATGATATGCTCTCAGCAAAAGATCTTAGTGTAGGTTTTTTAATCTTCAACCGTTTCAAAGATAGGGTGACAAAACAACTGCAAGCAAACATTGATTTACTTGAGAGCGATTTCATATTCGACCTTACAAAAGATGAAGTTATCTCACTCGATATTGAAAATTCCCAATGGCAGCCTAATGAAAAAAAATCTAGTGAGCACTGGCAAAGAAAATTAACGGAAGCTTATCTGAGATTGATACTTAATGATAAAGAACCAGAAGCGGCCAGAGAGCTATTAACAAAAAGATATAAAAATCAAAAAAAACGCTTAAAACAAAATGATAGTGAAGATGTATTCCAGATTTATATGTCTGTATTAGCAGGGATGTTTGATCCACATACAAGTTACTTATCTCCTAAATCTATGGAAAATTTTCGCATCTCTATGTCTTTATCATTAACAGGTATTGGAGCTGTTTTGGAGCTAGATGGAGAACACACATCAATTGTCAGCATAATAAAGGGTGGTCCTGCAGAAAAACAGGGTATTTTAAAAACAGGGGATAAAATAGTTAGTGTTGCTCAAAATGAGTCTGACTTTGTTGATGTAGTGGGATGGCGTCTTGATGATGTAGTCGAGCTAATTAGAGGAAAAAAGGACAGCCTCGTTAGATTAGAAATAATTCCAGCTAAGACAGATTTAGGTGGTAATACTCAAATAATCGAACTTATAAGAGATAAGATCAAGCTTGAAGAGCAAGCAGCAAAATCAAAGACCATTGATGTCTCAACTACTATCAGCTCTTATAAGTTTGGAGTCATTGAAATACCAGCTTTCTATCTTGATGTTGAAGCTCTTCATAACAACGAGCCAGATTTCAAAAGTACTACTAAAGATGTTGTTCGGCTCATAAATGACCTCCATACTAAAAAAAATGTAGATGGAATTATCCTTGATTTAAGAAATAATGGGGGCGGTTTTCTCCAGGAGGCTAAAATGCTAACTGATCTTTTTATCGGAAAAGGTCCCATCGTGCAGGTTAAAAATACCAACAACTACATATCTAAAGCACATCAATCGAGAGCTAGTATTTATTACAGAGGTCCTATATTAGTTTTAATTAATCGTTTGAGTGCTTCTGCATCAGAAATTTTTGCTGGAGCAATACAGGATTATGGGCGGGGAATAATTGTCGGTTCAAGAAGTTATGGAAAAGGTACGGTTCAGATACAACTACCGTTAGAGCATGGCCAAATAAAGCTCACAGAATCAAAATTTTATAGAGTTTCTGGAGAAAGTACACAGCTTCTAGGTGTTACCCCTGATATTGAATTACCATCTATATATGATGTTGATGAGATTGGTGAGAGCTCTCTCAATAATGCATTACCTTGGGATACAATTGCCCCTGCCAAACATAGTATATTCTGGAGTGAGTTACTAAAAAGTCCACCGATCAACATGTTAAGAGCTGCACATGAAAAAAGGCTCCTAGTTGATCCGGATCTAATTTATTTGAATGAAGAATTGAGCCTAATAAAAAAACAAAGCTCGATGAAAGAAATCTCCCTAAATGAAAAAAAACGAAGACTTCAGTCGAAAGAATACAATGACAAACTATTGGCTCTAGAAAATAAAAAGCGGGTCGCTAAAAACCAAAAAGGTTACTCCACTTTTGAAGAGTGGCAAACAGCAGTGGATCTAAATAAAGATACTGTTATAAACGATGGGGATCAAGTTTCACCAGAAAATGATCCAATTTTACGTGAAGCTGGTAATATATTTGCAGACTATATAAGTTACGTGTTTTCATCACTACCTGGTAATAGCTTGAAGTCAAATATGATAAGGCGCTGATATGAAGATTGTATCCTTTAATGCTAACGGACTTCGAGCCAGAATCCATCAAATTGTGGCTATTATAGAAAAGCATCAACCTGATGTAATAGGCATCCAGGAAACAAAGGTTTCTGACGAGCAATTCCCGCTTCAAGATATAAAAAAACTTGGTTATGACGTATCCTTTTATGGACAGAAGGGCCATTACGGTGTTGCTCTTATCTATCGAATACCCTTATTAGAGTGCTATAAAGGTTTCCCTCATGATGATAAAGATAGCCAAAAAAGATTAATAGCAGGAGACTTCAAATATAAAAGTAAAAAAATAACAATTTTTAATGGATATTTCCCACAAGGTGAAAGTCGGTCACATGATAAAAAATTTCCATGTAAAGAAAAATTTTATCTAGACTTACATGATCACCTAGAAGCTAATTATTCGCCGCAGGATCAAATACTAGTTATTGGAGATATGAACGTTGCACCACTAGATAAAGATATTGGTATTGGAGAAGAAAATAGAAAAAGGTGGCTGCGAACCGGTAAATGCTGTTTCCTTCCGGAAGAAAGAGGCTGGCTTCAGAAATTAGAAAATTTTGGGCTTATCGATACATTTGAACACGACCATAAAGAGCAATCTGATAGGTATACTTGGTTCGATTATAGAAGTCGAGGTTTTGAAATGAACCCTAGACGTGGACTAAGAATTGATCTGATTTTAGCATCAAAGTCTCTCATGAAGTTATGTGCACAAACAGGCATTGACCATCAACTAAGGAGTATGGAAAAACCGTCTGATCATTGTCCAATTTGGATTTCTTTATACGACTAGCTTCTCAACCAATTCTGGTATAACGTCAAACAAGTCTGCAACCAGACCATAATCTGCAGCCTTGAATATAGGTGCTTCTGGGTCTTTATTTATAGCAACAATAATTTTACTTTCTTTCATTCCAGCTAAGTGTTGAATTGCACCAGAAATCCCAACAGCAATATAGAGATCGGGGGCGACTATTTTTCCAGTTTGACCCACCTGCATATCATTTGGTGCAAATCCAGAATCAACTGCGGCTCTTGATGCTCCGACTGCTCCGCCAAACTTATCTGCTAAATTCTCAAGGAGCTTAAAATTTTTCTCATTAAGCATTCCACGGCCGCCAGAAATAATAACCCTTGCGGATGTTAACTCTGGTCTTTCAGAAAAAACCGTATCATTTTTAATAAATTCTGATTTCCCTAAATCAAAAGATTTTTCTATAACCTCAATTGCAGTAGGTGATGATTCTTTTAATACGGATTCAAATGCTGTAGCTCTTACAGTCATGAACTTAATTTTGTCGTTACTTTGAATAGTCGCTATTACATTTCCTGCATAAATAGGTCTCTTAAAAGTATCTTTGTTGACGATAGAGATGACATCAGAAATTGGTTGGGCGTCAGCTAATGCTGCAGCTCTTGGAATAATATTTTTTCCTGTAGTGGTAGCGGCCATAAGTATGTAAGAATATTTATTGGATATTTGCTGAATTAGTGGGGCAATATTTTCTGCCAGTTGATTTTCATATGGCTGACTATCTGCTAAAAGAACCTTAGCTATGCCTTCGATTTTTGCACCATTTGTTGCAGCTGTACTACAGTTTAAGCCGGCAACCAATAGATCAACCGAACCACCTAATTGATATGCAGCGGCAATTGCATGGATGGTGCTACCTTTGATTTCATTATTGTCATGCTCTGCAATAACTAAAACATTCATCATATTACCTTTGCTTCATTTTTTAATTTTTCCAAAAGCTCGTCGACACTGCTAACTTTAACTCCCTCCTGACGCTCAGGAGGAAAGTCAACACTCACTATAGAAAAACGTGGTGAACTATCAACATTAAGTTCTTTAGGTGTTGTTTCGTCAATTGGTTTTTTCTTTGCTTGCATGATATTAGGCAATGACGCATATCTTGGTTCGTTTAACCGAAGGTCTGATGTAATAACAGCTGGCAAAGTTAACTGGAGCGTTTGAAATCCACCATCAACCTCCCTAGTTACAGTTACATGGGTCGGGTTTACGGATAATTCCGAGGCGAATGTTCCTTGAGGTAAATTTGCTAACGCAGCAAACATTTGGCCTGTTTGGTTGTTGTCGCCATCTATAGATTGCTTGCCCATTAAAACTAAATTTGGTTGCTCTCGATGAAATACTTCTTTTAAACACTTTGCTACTGCTAAAGGTTGAAGTTCTGTATCACTTTCGACCTTTACAAGTATCCCTCTATCAGCACCAATAGCAAGTGCAGCACGTATTTGCTCTTGTGCCTCCTGTGGTCCAATAGACACAACTACTATCTCTTCAACAATACCTTTTTCTTTTAAACGAACAGCTTCCTCTACAGCAATTTCACAAAAGGGATTCAGAGACATTTTAAGATTATTAAGATTAACGCCTGAGTTATCAGCTTTTGGGCTGACTTTTACGTTATAGTCTACCACTCGTTTTACAGAAACTAGAACTTTCATGCAAAAAACCTTTTATATTGACTTAATATGGAAGAATTTTATTATAAATTATAACTCGATTATCCTAAAGGCTTATAATATTGTTTTAAAATTATTTGTTTTATAAACATAAATTCTAGGTCGAGCTATCTATATTGATATTTTTTGATATAGATTAATTAATATGATAAAATATTACTTGTTAGATATGAAATTCTAAAATTGATTGAGGGGAGCTCATTGGAACGGGAGCATATAGAGTATGATGTAATTATAGTGGGTGCAGGACCTTCTGGGTTATCGGCCGCATGTCGATTGAAACAGCTAAAACCCAAAATTTCAATTGCTATTGTTGAAAAAGGCGCAGAAGTAGGAGCCCACATACTTTCTGGAGCTGTCTTAGAGCCCACCGCTCTTGATGAATTATTTCCTGACTGGAAGGATTCAGATGCCCCGGTCAATATAGCTGTGAGTCAAGATGAACTTTATTTTTTTACTAAAACTAAAGCAATTAAAATACCACACTTTTTAGCGCCTAAAACTATGAGAAATAATGGTAATTTTATAATCAGTTTAGGTAATTTGTGTCGTTGGTTAGCTAAGCAGGCTGAAAGTTTAGGTGTTGATATTTTTCCAGGTTTTCCTGCATCAAGTCTTCTATATTCGAATGATGGCTCAGTGAGCGGCATCATAACTGGAGATATGGGAATTGATGCAAAAAATGAGAAGAAATCTTCCTATACGCAAGGAATAGAAATCCGTGGTAAATACACACTTTTATCCGAGGGTTGCAGAGGCCATTTAGGTAAAGAAGTTATTGAAAAATTTTCTCTGGATAATGGCTGCGATCCCCAACATTATGGAATAGGAATCAAGGAGTTATGGTCTATTCCTGATAATTTACACAAACCTGGCTTAGTGATTCATAGTGCTGGCTGGCCTCTAAGCGAAAGTAAATCTAATGGAGGTGGATTCCTTTACCATGGAGATGACTGTCAGATAATGGTTGGTCTAATAACAGACTTATCCTATATCAATCCACACCTTAATCCCTATGAAGAATTTCAGCGATATAAGCATCATCCAGAGATATCTAAATATCTGTCAGAAGGCAAAAGAATATCCTATGGAGCTAAAGCTTTGGCGAAAGGTGGTATTCAATCACAACCTAAAATGGATTTTCCCGGTGGAATATTATTAGGAGACAATGCAGGTACACTGAATAATGCAAAAATAAAAGGGATTCACTGTGCAATGAAATCTGGAATGGTTGCCGCAGAGTCGATTGTAAAATCTATCGGCACTATTAAAACAGACCCAAATCCAGATTATTTTTCAGCTGCATACAAAAAAAGCTGGGCATATCATGAACTTGTATTGCAGAGAAACTTTGGCCCTGCCCAGCATAAATGGGGGAATTTACTAGGCTCTGCCTTTGCTTTTTTAGACATAAATATATTTAATGGTAAACTGCCCTGGACACTAAGAGATCAAGATCCAGATCACTCTAAACTTAAGCCAGCAGAGGATATGAAGCCTATTGTATATAGAAAGCCTGACAATAAGATTAGTTTTGATAAATTATCCTCTGTGTATCTATCCAACACTAATCATGAGGAAGATCAGCCTAACCATTTAATATTAAATGACCAGGGTCTACCCTTATCTTACAACCTACCTATATTTAGTGAGCCTGCACAAAGATACTGTCCTGCTGGTGTTTACGAGATTCTTACAAGCGATGATGGATCTAAAAAATTTCAAATTAACTCACAGAACTGCGTTCACTGTAAGACTTGCGATATTAAGGAGCCGTCTCAAAACATAAATTGGGTTGCCCCAGAAGGTGGGGGAGGACCAAATTATCCTAACATGTAGAAATATTTTATAAGTTACGAGCAATGATACAGAAAATTGATTTAACATTAACTTTTAAAGTAACATCCCATACTTGAACCAATACCAGATATGAAATTCAAAAACTCTGCCTGCGAACGGGTATCTAGCTTGTATTTATTATCTGCACATTTATCTACAATACCGTCAACAAAAGAAACATATGCGAAATGATAATATGCTGGTGGGTAGTCCTGCAAAATGCCTCTTTTAATTAAAGGTTTTATTGAAGAAATAATCGAAGCATCTAGGCCCTCTTTTAAAGACCTTATTTCATTTATAGCCATAGATAATTTCTGATCATTCTCTAATGCCAGAACTAGATTCCGAACCAAAAGATCCAAAGATGGGTCAGAAAGCCGCAATAAAAAATATTTACGTATGACACCAATAGGCTCCCTGCCGCCCTTTCCTTCACTTATATATAATCTGATATTTTCACAAATATTTCTTTCATAGTCAGAAACAATTCTTATTAAAATTTCGGCTTTCGAAAGAAAGTGTTTGTAAATGGTACCTTTCCCTATACCTGCATGCTTGGCGATCAAAGATACTGTAACACTATCCATATCTGTATTTTTTAACAATGATATAGCACTATCCCTTATAGCGGTCTCTCTAGCTAGAAATTTCTTTTTCTTCTGACGTAGCTTATCGATACTGCTATCGGGTTTTTTCATAATAAAATCTTTAAAATTATTATTTAAAATTGATAATTTGAATAAAAAGATTATATAACTGACTATATCGCCTTATTTTAATATACGGGATATTCTGTTTCTTCGTCTTTTGTATTTTTATTATTACCTATGTTTTTTTCTAAAAACCACCTACGCCACTGAACTTTTGATTTGCATTGGTAGTATTTTGCTTTCATTTCATTGGCAGCCTCATGGCAACCAACTATAGTCATAAAGTTCGTATTTACTAAAGAACTGTGTTCATCAAAAAACTCTTCTTTTGTATATAAATCATATGTTGGATACCAACATATGATTGTAACTAAGATTAACATATAGAACATATACTTCATTTTAGGTTCCCGTTTTACTTATAAATAATTTATCTGGATGATATTAATCTTTATTTATTGATTATTATTTTAATTGAGACATATTGCTACATCCGATTGTTAATAGATAACTTTTCATCTTTTAGCCAAAAAAGGGCAAGAAAAAAAGCAGCTAAGCTCGAAATAGCAGAGTAATTGAAAGCAAATATAGGTGCAACTTCCCAAGCAAATCCACCAGTATAGGAGCCAATAGCTCCACCAGCACCATAACAACATGAACTATATAAGGCTTGTGCTTTTCCCTGATAGTTTCTGTCGAAAAGACGTCGTACACATTCAATACATGCTGCATGAAAGGCTCCGAACGTGAAGGCATGAAAGATTTGAGCTATCACCAGAAGCACCAAATTTTCGATATGGTAACCTATGATTAACCAACGTATTACACCCAAAATTAAACATAAAAGAATAATTTTTCGCACACCAAAATATATAAGAATTCGATACATTAACAAGAATATAAAAACTTCTGCTATAACCCCAATTGACCAAATGGCACCAATTTCTCCACGATTGTAACCATAAGACTCTAAATAAATACTAAAAAAACTATAATAAACTCCGTGAGATAGCTGCACCAACAATCCAACTAATAAAAATACAATAACGATAGGTCGAGTGGCAAAGAAAATAAATGCTTTAGAATTTCGAACATCAGACTTATGCAAAAAAGGTTTCGGTAAAAAAATACTAGCTATAAATATACCAATTAACAGCAACAAACCAACAATAGGTAACGTTTCTATATCATTAAAATCAAACCATAGACCTCCACCCAGAACTGAAATTATAAAGCCAATAGAGCCCCATAACCGAATTCGACTATATATCTCTGGTGATTTTTCAAGGTAACTTAGTGTTATTACCTCATGCTGAGGCAAAATAGCATTCCAAAAAAAACTGTAGCCTATCATCACTAACGCAATAGACCAGAATTTTTGATCAAAAAAAATACCGAGAAAAAAAATGCAAGATAGAAAAGCTCCAACTCTAATAACGCCTAATCTTTTTCCGGTAAAGTCAGATAACCACCCCCAAATATTAGGTGCAATAATTTTAGTAGCCATAGGCATTGCTAGTAAAATACCTATATCAGAAACAGTGAATCCTTTCGAATACAAGTATAGAGACCAATAAGGGTGAAGAGCACCAAGCAAAGCAAAAAAACAGAAGTAGAAAGCGGATAAACGCCAATAAGGTAAAGATGGGCTAGTAAATTTTTCCACAAGCAAAGGGCTCTAATATTCCGATTTTTTTACAATATCGAAGTTTTGAGCCCTATGCCTAAGAAGATGGTCCATTATTGTTATAGCTAACATTGCCTCAGCAATTGGTGTAGCTCTGATGCCCACACAAGGATCATGCCTGCCCTTCGTGACAACCTCTATAGCATTACCATGTATATCGATAGAACGACCAGGTATTCGAAGACTACTTGTTGGCTTAAGTGCTATGCTAGCCAAAATGTCTTGTCCTGTAGAAATACCGCCTAAAATACCACCTGAGTTATTAGACAAAAAACTATTTTTTGTTATCTCGTCGCGATGCTCACTACCAACCTGATCTATCGAATTAAAGCCAGAGCCTATTTCAACACCCTTCACAGCATTTATACTCATGAGGGCATGGGCTATATCTGCATCCAAACGATCAAAAACCGGTTCGCCAAGACCAATGGGTATATTTGTTGCAGTTACATTTATTTTTGCGCCAATCGAGTCACCTTTTTTTAGCAAAGCTTGCATATAAAGCTCCATTTCTTCAACCTTATCAGGATCTGGACAGAAAAAAGGGTTTTTTTCTACTTCCTCTAAAATTATTTTTTCTGCTTTAATGGGTCCAAGTTGAGACAAATATCCTTTGATTAATATACCTTTATTTTCAAATAAGTATTTTTTTGCGATAGCACCTGCGGCAACTCGCATCGCTGTTTCTCTGGCCGATGACCTCCCCCCTCCTCTATAATCCCGAAATCCAAATTTTTTATGGTACGTGAAATCGGCATGTGCTGGCCTAAATTGATCCTTGATATTCGAGTAATCTTTCGAGCGTTGATCAGTATTTTCAATCAAGAGGCCTATTGGTGTACCTGTTGTTTTACCGTCGAATATACCAGAAAGTATTTTTATCTGGTCACCTTCCATCCGCTGAGTAGTATAGCGCGACTTACCCGGCTTACGCCGATCAAGATCGAATTGTATATCTTTCTCTGAAATAAATAATCCTGGTGGGCAGCCATCAATAATACAGCCTAATGATGGTCCATGACTTTCACCGAAAGTAGTTAAAGTAAAGAGCTTTCCAATAGTATTACCTGACATAAGTAGACCTATGTTTTTTTATCTAAGAATATCATAGTGTTGATAGCTCAGAAAAATTATTTTTTCTATTATAAACGATTATTATGATATCACTGCATAGTATGTGATTCTTTAATAGATATAGAGTTATTTACAGCTCATTAAGGTACTTAAAACGAAGTTTGTGCTATCCTTGGTAATAATTAAATTTCATATTTTTAATCAAAAATAAACCATTAACAAGCTCGACAAAGAGAAAGTTGAATGACAATAGAATGTTTTAAAAAAATTATAGAATCTATAGGTGAAGATACTAGCAGACCTGGTTTAGTTGATACGCCAAAAAGAGCATCCAAAGCCTTTAGTTTTTTAACTAAAGGCTATAAGGAAGACCTTGATACGGTTATAAACAACGCTTTATTCCCTTCTGAATCCAGAGAAATGGTTGTAGTAAAAGATATAGAGTTATACTCCATATGTGAACATCATTTACTTCCGTTCATTGGCAAGTGTCATGTAGCCTATATTCCTAATGGAATGGTTTTGGGCTTATCAAAAGTCGCACGTATTGTTGACATGTTCGCAAGGAGACTTCAGATTCAAGAGAATCTTGTAAACCAGGTCGCTCAGTCTATAGAAAAAGTAACTAATGCATCCGGGGTAGCTGTAATAATAGAAGCGAAGCATATGTGCATGATGATGAGAGGAGTTGAAAAGCAAAACTCTAGTATGAAAACATCAGCTATGCTTGGTTGCTTTCGTAACCAACAGGCTACTAGAA
>Ga0213868_10000292_pt1 | contig 47408 bp, 44 predicted proteins | sample PICome_9_FD_160087 | JGI IMG/M metagenome (GOLD analysis project Ga0213868, IMG submission 160087) | Coastal seawater microbial communities near Pivers Island, North Carolina, United States - PICO127 | ecosystem: Environmental > Aquatic > Marine > Coastal | place: USA: North Carolina...
TTACTTCTGAAATTTTTTTTTTTGAAATATCAAGAGCGTTTATTAAAGCTGCCGTAGTTATAATTGCTGTGCCGTGTTGATCGTCGTGAAAAACAGGAATATCCAAAACTTCTTTTAATTTCTGTTCTATAATGAAACAATCAGGCGCAGCAATATCTTCAAGATTAATACCTCCAAATGTACCACTTATATTTTTAATAGTTTCGATTATCTCGTCAGCGTTTTTATTGTCAATTTCAATATCTATGGAATCAATATCTGCAAATCTTTTAAACAAAACTGACTTTCCCTCCATGACAGGTTTAGATGCTAATGAACCTAAATTTCCTAAACCTAAAATTGCAGACCCGTTGCTGATTACAGCAACTAAATTTCCTTTACTCGTATAATCGTAAGCTAGTTCTGGATTTTTGGCTATTTCTTTGACAGGCGCAGCGACTCCTGGTGAATATGCTAGAGAAAGATCTCTTTTAGTAGTCAGAGGTTTTGAAGAGGAAATCTCAATTTTGCCCGACTTTCCTTTTACATGGAAATCAAGAGCTTCTTTATCTGTATAATGGTCAATTTCTGTTGTTTTTGGCATTTAGTTAAATGAGTATGTAATATAAAAAATTATAATTCACTAAATATTTATGGCTTAATTAAGATTATATATGAACCTTCTTTCCTCAACTTATATATTTAGCTTTTTTACTTTAATAAGTAGAATTTTAGGCTACCTAAGAGATATTTTAATTGCATTCTTTCTGGGGGCATCAATACCTGCTGATGCTTTTTTTGTAGCCTTTAGACTACCTAATACTTTTAGAAGATTATTTTCTGAAGGAACCTTCAACGCAGCATTTATTCCTAGCTATACATCTGCAAGAATAGAAAATAAAGAAAAAGGTAAAAATTTTGCTGATGATATACTAGGTTCTTTGTTATTAATTTTAATAATACTTGTTACTGTCGTAGAAATTTTTGCACCGTATTTAGTTTATATAATCGCACCAGGATTTATCGAAAATGAAATAAAATTTAATTTAGCAGTAGAATTAACAAGAATTACTTTCCCCTTTTTATTGTTTGTAAGTCTTTCATCTTTTTTTTCAGGAATTTTAAATTCTAACAATAAATTTGCAGTTGCTGCTGCCGCACCCATTATATTAAATATTATTTTGATTTTAAGTTTGATTACTTCTTATAAATTAAATCTTAATACAGTTAAACAATTATCATATGGTGTTACATTAGCTGGAATATTACAACTTATATTTTTAATTTTTGCAACATTAAAATTTTACAAACCTACTCTTACATTCAAACTAAAGTTAGATAATAAAGTAAAATTTTTTTTTAAAAAATTGTTACCAAGTATTTTTGCATCAGGTATCACACAAATTAATATTTTAATTGGAACAATTATTGCCTCTTTCGAAGTAGGAGCTGTTTCTTATTTATATTATGCTGATCGAATTTATCAGATTAATTTAGCAATCGCAGGAATTGCAGTTGGTACAGTTTCTCTACCCGCTCTTTCAAAAGCATTTAGAAAGAAAAATAAAAAAAAAATATCGAATATACAAAGTAAATCTTTTGAGCTCTCTTTATTATTATCAATACCAGCAAGTCTTGGTTTAATTTTAGCTTCAGAAGAGATAGTTAATGCTTTATTCGGATACGGTTCTTTTTCAAAAGATGACGTTAAGCTGACCTCTGTTGCCTTAAAGTATTTCGGATACGGAGTTCCAGCATTTGCATTGGTCAAAATATTATCAAATTTCTTTTTTGCAAGAGACAACACTAAAACACCTTTTTATATTTCATCAGTTATGGTTTTAATAAATATTTCTATAAGCGTAAGTTTATTTTCAATTGTTGGCTTTATAATTATTCCTATCGCTACTTCAATAGCTACTTGGATTGGTGTTTTAATCTATATTTACATTTTAAATCAAAAAAAATCTTTATTGTTAAATATTAATATAATACCAAATTTTATAAAAATTTTAATCTCAACAATAATAATGTCCTATATTTTAGTTCTGGCATTAAATAACTATGAAAGTAATTTGAATTACTTGTATAAATTCAAAGCAATATATTTATTATCAATTGTAGGTTTCGTTGGGATAATTTATTTGCTATCTTGTTATTTATTCGGAATATTAAAAATAAAAAATTATAAAACATACTAAATGAAAAATAAAAAATTAGTATTTTCTGGTGTTCAACCCACAGGTAATTTACATTTAGGTAATTACCTAGGAGCACTTAAGAATTTTACTAACTTACAAAAAGAAATGGAATGTATTTACTGTGTAGTAGATTTACATGCTATTACTGTTTTTCAAAAACCTAATGAATTAACAGATAACGTTCTAAAGACAGTTGCCAGTTTTATTGCGGCAGGAATTGATACAAAAAAAAGTATAATTTTTAATCAGTCTGCTGTTTCGGGTCATTCAGAATTAGCATGGATCTTAAACTGCGTGTCAAGAATTGGCTGGTTGAATAGGATGACACAATTTAAAGATAAAGCAGGATCAGACAAAGAAAAGGCAAGTGTAGGATTATACATTTATCCAAATTTAATGGCAGCTGACATACTTTTATATAAAGCAACACATGTTCCAGTAGGTGCAGATCAAAAACAACATCTTGAATTATCTAGAGATATTGCCAGTAAATTTAACCATGATTTTAAGTGTGAAAATTTTTTCCCTCTTCCCGAACCACTTATATCTAAAAATATCTCTAGAGTTATGAGCTTAAGAGACGGAACAAAAAAAATGAGTAAATCAGAGGAGTCAGACTATTCAAGAATTAATTTAAGAGATAGCGCGGATGAAATAAATAAAAAAATCAAAAAGGCCAAATCAGACTCCGAGGCAATTCCTGATAACTTAAAACAATTAGAAAAAAAACCTGAAGCATTAAATTTGATAACTATCTATTCCGAGTTATCAAAGAGAAATTTGGAAACTACGCTTCAGGATATGGCTGGAAAAGAATATTCTTTTTTAAAAACTAAGTTAGCAGAAATTTTAATTAATGAAATTACACCAGTAGGTAAAGAAATTCAAAGGTTGCTAAATGAGAGATCATATTTAAAAGAAGTTTTAAAAAAAGGCAGTGAAAAAGCAAATATAATAGCTGAGGAAAACCTTAAAAATATACGTGATATAGTGGGATTGATATAATATAATTTTCAAATGATACAAACAGAATCAACTCCAAATCCAAACTCTTTAAAATTTATATCTGAAAATATAATTTCCGACGTTGGCACGATAGAATTTCAAAAAAATAAAATACATGAAATATCAAATTTGTTTATAAAAGAACTTTTAGAATTTAAAGGAGTTGAACTTATCTTGCTTTCAAAAAACTTTTTATCAGTAAAAAAAACAGAGGAAGTTGCCTGGATCGAGCTAAAGCCAATGGTTATTTCTCTTTTAAATGATTATTTTGATAAAAATAAGGAACCAATTCTAAAAAAAGACAAAATACAACCTAATAAAGCCTATAATAGCAATGAAACAATCAACAAAATAATTGAAGTTTTAGATACCAAAATACGTCCAGCTGTGGCAAGAGACGGTGGAGATATTAAGTTTAAATCTTTTGAGAATGGAATAGTAAAAGTTGAATTACAAGGAAGTTGTTCAGGCTGTCCAAGCTCATTGATGACTTTAAAACAAGGAGTACAAAACCTTCTTAAACATTATGTAAAAGAAGTAAACTCCGTAGAGGCCATATAATAATTATGAAAAAAAAATTAAGTTATAGAGATAAATTATTAGAACTTTCATACATTTATAACGTTAAGGAAATTCAGGAATACGTTAAAAATAAAAAAAATTTAACCACTGGTCAACTAGAGTTAATTTTAAAAAAAAATAATATAACTATACCAAAAGATTTTAAGACTAGCTTTGTTAAAGAAAATTTTACCAAACCAATAGCAAAAATTAAAAATAATATTTCCACGTTTAGAGAAGATCAAATTAAGGCAAAAAATAGATTTCTAAGAAAAACTGAAAATTTTAAATATGATACTCAAAGGCAAATAAGCGGAAGTATTAAAAATTTATGGAAAAATATAGGTATAATAGGGCTAAATTTTTTAAATATTATTCCAACTCTGGGCCAAACATTCTACAAATTTTTTGCTAACGCATTAACAGAGTTATTTAACGGCATCTATAATCAAAATATTAATCAAAAAAATGCCAAAACAGCGATAATTGGTTTTTTTGTAATCGTAGGAGTGACAACTCTTATAATTTCTCTCTCAGGTAATTTCGAAACATCTATTGAGGCAAAAAAAGTTCAATTAGATCAACAAAAAGTTCAGAAGGAAAAGAAATCTGAAACTCAAGTCAAAAAAGAATTAAAGAAACCAAAAACTCAAGTCAAAAAAGAATTAAAGAAACCAAAAACTCAAGTCACAAAAAAAAGCAAAGAACCACAGATCAAAGTAAAAAAAAATAATGTTTCTGAAGTAATTCTTCCTGATCTTAATCTTAAAACAGAAACTGTCTTAAACCTTTTTAAAGATGTGGATTATGACCTAAGTCATGTGAGAAACAAAAAACTTGTTAAACCTATCTACTTTACACAATTTCCCAAAGATTTAGATGAATTACAAAGTACCAGACTCAAAAAGGAAACATTTATTAAAATTGTCTTACCATTAATTGTTGCAGAAAATGAGAGAATTTTAGCCGACCGTAAAAAACTAAAAAAAATTTTAAAAAAAAAACAAACAAGTGATTTGGAAAAACAGTGGTTACGACAAAAACTCTTAGAATATAAAGTTAAAAAAGGTGACATGAAAGAATTGTTGTACAGAATTGATATCATTCCAACTTCCATAGCTCTAGCTCAAGCAGCTAAAGAAAGTGGATGGGGAACTTCTAGATTTGCTTTAGAAGGAAATGCAATATTTGGTCAGTGGACTTGGAGCGATAATGGCATTGCACCTTTAGACAGGGAAAATAATAAAAATCACAAAATTTTAAAATTTCCAATACTAAGAGCTTCAGTAAAAGCTTACCAAAATAATCTTAATACACATAAAAGTTATGGAAATTTTAGAAATAAAAGATCTGTTATGAGAAACAAAAATAAAGATATCTCGGGTCTTGAACTTACAGAAACACTAAAAAATTACGCTCAGACTGGATCTGAATACACAAAAATCTTAAATCAAATTATAAGACAAAATAGATTAACAGATTTTGAACCGGTAAGATTAGTGAATTCCGTTAATCAAATTGAGTTGAGTTCTTAATTCTTCTCACCGACAACAAATTGAATTCCAAGCCATCGCCAAAAACCACTTTCATCTCTTAAGGAGCAATTTATACGACCACGTTCTCCTGTAAATTTTTCATTAATAAAAACTTCTAACATATTGTTAGCTGAAAAAGTTATCTTTGATTTTCTCCATTTGCTATTTTCATTAGAATAACAATTAATCATCTTTAAATTCTTTATATTTTCATAAAATTCTATTTTGACTTCAGGTGGATTCTTACTTTTTAAAAGGTATTTTTCTTTAGGAAAAATATTTTTATATTTGAAAGGTAATGTTTTAGTTAAAGATGTAAATCTTTTTAACTCACCATATTTTTCATTTATTGGAAATCTTGGTAATTCATAAAAATTTTTTGTATCATCTATTACTCCTGAGTGTTGTCCAAAATCGTATTTAAATCCTAACTCCCTTACAATATTTTTAAAATTTTCACTATATTCTCCAAACGGGTATGAAAAAAATTCAGAATTTTTTCCCAACTTATCCTCAAAAATATTAATTGATTTTTGAATATCATTTAAAATAACTTCATTATTTTCATCCACTAAGTATTCATGAGTATGACTATGATTTCCTATCTCAACAAAATCTTCTTTCTCAATTTCTTTAATTTGTTCCCAGTTCATATAATTAAAGGATCCAACTTCTCTCGTACTTACGAATAAAATAAATGGTATTCTATTTTTTTTTAAAAAGGGCCATGCACTATTATAAAATGATAAAAAACCGTCATCGATAGTCAATAAAATCTTTCTTTGTTTTTTATTATCAGTTAGCTCTTTCTTAAAATCTTTAGGATTTATAAACTTAATATTTTCTTTTTTAATAATTTCTAGTTGTCTTTTAAAATCTACCATTTTAATGTTTGTAGATGGATATTTGTTTTCGTCAAATCTATGGTACATTAAAGAGATTAATCCAAAGTCATCAATATTATTTTGTGGTGTGTCCGAATACAAATTGTTTTGAAACGATAATAAAGCTATAAAGAAATTTATGATAAAAAATTTTTTAATTATAAGTTGCATAGGTAAAAACGACAAAATAGGATTGAAGGTTAATGATAGTTTTTTTGTACATGATCTCCATGATAAAATTAATTGTAACGATAAATTAGTAACTAACATAAAAGATCTAATAAAAAAACACAAAGTGAATTTAGACCATAACTTTTCAATATTAGTAAATTCTGGACCCGGTAGCTTTTCATCAATGCGAACCGCAATAGCGGTAGCAAAAGGAATAAAATTATCAAAAAAAATTAATCTTTTTGGGTTTAAAAACTCTGATCTAAGTCAATTTAACCTAATGAATATTGAACTTTTAATAAAAAGATATTTATTGCAAAAGAATTTGATTAAACCCTTATATTTAAGTTAAATTATACAAATGAATTCAATAGAAGAAAAATGTAAAAAAAAAGGTGTAAGACTTACTGATCAAAGAAAAGTTATCGCACAGGCAATGGCAGAGTCTAAAGATCATCCAGACGTTGATGAATTACACAAGAGAATTAGCAAAGTAGATAGAAAAATAAGCATTGCTACAGTTTATAGAACCGTCAAACTCTTCGAGGAAGCAGGTATATTAGAGAAACATGATTTTAAAGGTGGTAAGGCTAGGTACGAACAATCTCCAGATGAACATCATGACCATCTTATAGATATAAATAGTGGAGAAATAATTGAATTTGTTGATAAAGATATAGAGAAGCTTCAAAATGAAGTTGCTAAGAAATTAGGTTATAAATTAGTAGATCATAAACTTGAGCTTTACGGATCAAAAATAAAAAAATAATTTGCAAAAAAAAATTTTCATTAAAACTTTAGGTTGTCAAATGAATGAATACGATAGTAATCGTATTTTAGATTTAACAAAAAAAATTAACTATTTTCCAAGTGATAGTATCGAAGAAAGCAATTGTTATATTTTAAACACTTGTCATATAAGAGAAAAAGCTACACATAAAGTTTACCATGATATTGGGCGAATAAAAAAAAAATTTAGAAACAAAAAAAAACCTATTGTTATAGTAGCAGGTTGCGTGGCTCAGGCAGAAGGTGATATATTGTTAAAAAAAGAGAATTATATTGATGCTGTTATAGGACCTCAATCTTATCATCAAATAAACAATATTATTTTAAACATAGAAAAAAATTCCCAATTAAATAATTTTACCGAATTCGATGTAATAGAAAAATTTGATACATTGAATCATATTACAAACTCAAACAGTAAAGTTTCTTCATTTTTAACCATTCAAGAAGGATGTGATAAATTCTGTAAATTTTGTGTTGTTCCATATACAAGAGGTCCTGAATTTTCAAGATCAATTAATGAACTCGTGGAAGAAGCAAAACAATTAGTAATAAATGGATCAAAGGAAATTACACTTTTAGGGCAAAATGTTAACGCTTATAAATATGAAGATAAAAAACTCTCAGATTTAATTATAGAAATATCGAAAATTAGTGGTTTAAAAAGAATAAGATACACCACATCTCACCCTAGAGATTTTACGGAGGATTTAATCCAAGTACATAAAAACTGTGAAAAATTAATGCCATTAATCCATCTTCCGGTTCAAAGTGGATCAAATAAGATTTTAGATAATATGAATCGAAAACATACAATAGAAGAGTACATAAAAGTTTTTGAGAAATTAAAAAAAGCTAACTCAAATATTCAATTATCAAGTGACTTTATCATAGGATACCCTGGAGAAACGATGAAGGATTTTGAACAAACTATGGAATTAATGAGGAAGATTAAATTTATTAATTCATATTCCTTCATATTTAGTGCTAGACCAGGCACACCTTCTTTTAATCTTAAAAAAATTGATTCCGAATTAGCAAAAAAAAGATTATCTAATTTTCAAAATTTATCTAACAAAATTAAAACAGAATATAGAAATACACTATTAAATAAGACTATTGATGTTTTATTTGAAAATAAAACTAAAGATGCAAATAAATATTTTGGTCGAGATGAATGTTTTAATTCTGTTATAGTAAATAGTAGTGAAGATTTAACTGGTAAAATAAAAAAAATTAAAATTACCAAGGTAAGTCAAAATACGTTATTTGGAGAAACAACTTCAAAATTTATTAAAGAGAACTTTGCGGCTTAAATTATGTCAGAAATTAGTAAACTTGAACAAAATTTAATTATAAAAAAAATTGATAATGACACTGTTAATATCCAGATAATAAATAATGATATTTTGATATCTATCGTAGGTCAATTTGATCAAAACTTAAAATATTTATCGAAACTAACAGGTGTTAATGTATTTTTTAGAGGCAATTCAATTACATGTAAAGGAACTTCAGAAAATACTTCTAATTTTTGTGAGGCTGTAAAGTTTTTAATTAATAAATATTTACTAACGAAAATTATTGAAAAAGAAGATATAGTATTATCTGTGAAAAAAAATTTAGAAATTAAAAAAGAGTCCAATATTAAATCATTTAAACAATTAATAAAAACACCAAGAAAATCAGTTATAGCAAGATCTGAAAAACAATCTGATTACATTAAATCTCTTAAAGAAAACGATATCGTGATGGCTTTAGGTCCGGCTGGAACAGGAAAAAGTTTTTTAGCTGTATCCGTTGCTGTCACCTTATTAATGGAAAAAAAAATTGAGCGAGTAATTCTATCTAGACCGGCAGTTGAAGCTGGAGAGAAGCTTGGTTTTCTGCCTGGCGATATGAAGGAAAAAGTAGACCCGTACCTAAGACCTTTATATGATGCTTTGTACGAATTATTTGGAGCAGATAAAATCGATAAAAAAATAGAAACAGGAGAAATCGAAATAGCACCATTGGCGTTCATGCGAGGCAGAACTTTAAAAAACTGTTTTGCCATTTTGGATGAAGCACAAAACGCAACAGAAACTCAAATTAAAATGTTTTTAACTAGGATTGGTGAGAATTCAAAGTTAGTAGTCAATGGTGATCCTACCCAAATCGATTTGTTAAATAAAGCACATTCAGGATTAATTAAATCAAAAAATATCTTAAAAGATTTAGATGAAATTCAAATAATAGAATTTGATCACAATGATGTTGTTAGGCACCCACTAGTATCAAAAATTATTAGGGCTTATCGAACTAAAAACATTGATGATAAAAATTAATGTTATCAATAGCAATAATAATTGGTCTTACCTTATAAAAGATCCAAATAGTTATATAGATAGAAAAGTAAAAAAAATAAATTTAAAAAATAAAAAATTCAAAAAAAATATTATTTTTTGCACATTGTTATTATCGGGGAATAAAGAAATTAAAAAACTTAACAAAAAATTTAGAAAAAAAAATAAATCAACAGATGTCTTGTCTTTTCCATTTCACAGCAAAAAAAATCTCAAAAAAATGTTAGAGACTGAAAAAGAAGTCTATTTAGGTGATATAATTATTAACTTTAATAAAATAGATAATAAAAAAAATTTAAAATTATTTAAATCACAATTTGATAAATTGTGGGTACACGGTCTTGTTCATTTGCTCGGACATGATCACAAAAAAGAAAGTGCCTATAAAAAAATGCGTCAAATTGAGTCGAGTTATTTAAATTATATCAAGTAATGCTAGAAAAATTTTTGAATAACCGTTTGTTTGTTTTATATATAATTCCTTTCCTAATTGGGTTGTTATCAGTATTTTCTTTTCAACCATACAATTTTTCGGTAATAAATTTTTTTATATTACCAATCATTTTTTACCTTATTGTTTATATTAATAAAAAGTCCAAGAGCACATTTAGAAAAAAACCATACCGTAAGAATCTATTTACATTTGGTTGTTTATTTGGTTTTGGGTTTTATTTAAGTGGAATTTCTTGGATTACTAACTCGCTGACATTTGATAAAAATTTTGAAATTTTAATTCCATTTGCATTAATATTGATCCCCCTGTTTCTAAGTTTTTTTATTGGTTTAGCTATTTTATTAATCGGTCCTTTTTTAAATTATAATATTTCATCAATTTTTATCTTTTCAGCTGCCCTAGGATGTTCAGATTATCTCAGAGCAAAAATATTGACAGGATTTCCTTGGAATTTGTGGGCTTATAGTGTTTCCGAATCAATAGAGATGCTTCAAATTCTAAATATAATTGGGCTTTATGCTTATAATTTAGTGGTAATTACAGTTTATACATTACCAGCATTTTTATTTTTTAGAATTACATTAATAAAAAAAATATTTTTTTTATCATCTGCCTTAATTTTTATTTCTAGCATTTATATTTTTGGAAGTTATGAAATAAATAAAAATAAAAATTCTATAAATTTATCAAATGAAAAAATCAATGTTAAAATAATCTCACCAAATTTTGATTTAAAGTATGGTCTCACCATCAATGAAATTAAAAATAAATTAGAAAAATTAATTAAATATAGTGATCCTCAAGATAAAAAAACTCTTTTTGTTTGGCCAGAAGGAGCATTTAGTGGCTATAGTTATGATGAAGTAAAACAATTTAAAGATATAATAAAAAAAAATTTTAATGAAAATCAATATATAATATTTGGAATTAATAAATTAAATAAAAAGTCAGGCTTATTTTACAACAGTCTTCTTTTAGTTAATAATGAGTTTGAAGTTATTCAACAATATAATAAGCAAAAACTAGTACCATTTGGTGAGTTTCTACCGTTTGAAAGTTTATTAAATAGTTTTGGTTTAAAAAAAATAACAGAAGGGCACGGTTCTTTTCAAAAAGGTATTAAAAAAAGCAGTATTAAGTTTGATAATCTAAATATATTACCTTTAATTTGTTATGAAGTTATATTTACAAGTTTCATTCAGCAAGCAAACGAGGCTACAAATCTTATAGTAAATATCTCAGAAGATGCATGGTTTGGAGACACAATCGGACCAAATCAACACTATGTTAAATCAATATTTAGAGCCATTGAAAACGGAACCTTTTTAGTAAGATCAGCCAATAAAGGAATTAGTGCTATTATTGATAATAAAGGCGTTGTGATAAAACAATTAAACATAAATGAAGCGGGAAATATAGAATTAGATGTACCGTTGATAAATTCTAAAAAGAATAAAAATGATTTGATCTTTATTATTCTTTTAATTACATACTTGATCATCTTTTATTTATATAAAAAAAAATATGACAAATAATAAATTTTTATTTACGAGTGAGTCAGTCTCAGAAGGTCATCCGGACAAAGTTTGCGACAGAATTTCAGATATGGTTGTTGACTCGTATTTATCAAAAGACCCATTCTCCAGAGTTGCTTGTGAAACTTTAACAACAACAAACAAAGTGGTTTTAGCAGGAGAAACAAGAGGACCAAAAATTAATAAGGATGAACTTATAGAAAAAGTAAGAGATTGTATTAAGGACATAGGTTACGATCAAGACGGCTTTAGTTGGAAAAATGCTAATATAGAAACTTTTCTACATGAACAGTCATCCGATATTGCCATGGGAGTTGACTCAAAAGATAATAAAGACGAAGGAGCAGGCGACCAAGGGATAATGTTTGGTTATGCTTGTAATGAAACTGAAGAATTAATGCCAGCACCAATTCATTATTCTCATAAAATTTTAAGATTAATGGCCCAAGATAGAAAAAATGGGAATTTAGAAGGAATAGAACCAGACTCAAAAAGTCAAGTAACAATGTTATATGAAAAAGATAAACCGGTAAAAGTAACTTCTGTTGTAATTTCTACTCAACATTCAAAAGATATAAATCAAGATAAGGTTAGAGACTTAGTAATACCTTATATAAAAAAATCAATTCCAGAAAATTTTTTGACCGATCTTAACTCAAAAGAAATCTATATTAATCCAACTGGACAATTTATAATAGGAGGACCAGACGGAGATGCTGGTTTAACTGGAAGAAAAATTATTGTTGATACATACGGAGGTGCGGCACCGCATGGGGGGGGAGCATTTTCTGGAAAAGACCCGACAAAAGTAGATAGGTCTGCAGCTTACGCATCAAGATACTTGGCAAAGAATATTGTATCCGCGGGTGTATCTGATAAATGTTTAATCCAATTGGCATATGCGATTGGTGTCTCAAAACCATTATCTATTTTTGTTAAATTAGCCAATAGTGATCAAGAAAAAGAGGAAAATATAAAAAAAATTATAGAGAAAAATTTTGATTTATCCCCTAGGGGAATAAGGGAGATGCTTAAGTTAAATAGTCCAATTTATGAGATTACCTCCGCCTACGGCCATTTCGGAAGAAAGCCAACAAATAAAGGTGAATTTACCTGGGAAAAAACAGATAAAGCAAGTTTATTTAATATGTAATCTTGAAAAAACCGTAATTTTCTTTTAGAAATTAGTAAAATTAATGAATTTACAAAATGGGCATTAGCCCATTTTTTTTTAGGAGTAATAAAATGTTAAATAGAGGCCTAGATAAACTAGAACTTTTAAGAATAGTTGAAGCAGTAGCTAACGAAAAATCTATTGATAAAGAGCTTGTATTAAGCTCAATGGAAAGTGCCATTCAAAAAGCAGCACTTACAAAATTTGGGAACGATAATAATATCGAAGTTATAATAGATAGAGAAAGTGGAGACATCAAGATCCAAAAAGTTTTAGAAATAGTTGAGAGCGTTAATGACCCAGCAAGAGAAATCATTTTAAGTGAGGCCAAAAAAAATAACTCTAAAAATGAGGAATTAAAAGTTGGAGATAAAATTTTTGAAGAATTGCCACAAATTGATTTTGGGCGTATCGCGGCGCAAAGTGCAAAACAAGTAATTAGCACTAGGGTAAGAGAGGCCGAAAAAAACAGACAGTACGAGGATTTTATTGAAAAACAAGGACAAATATTAAGTGGAATAATTAAAAGACTAGAATATGGAAATGTCATAGTTGATCTAGGTAAAGCTGAAGGTGTCATAAAAAAAGATGAACTCATTCCTAGAGAAATTTTAAAAACTGGAGATAGAGTTAAAGCTTACTGCTATGAAGTTAAAAAAGAATTGAAAGGACACCAGATATTTTTATCAAGAGCACATCCTCAGTTTTTAGCTAAACTATTCTTTCAGGAAGTACCCGAAATTTATGAAGGTACTATAGAAATTAAATCGGTTGCTAGAGACCCAGGTAGTAGGGCAAAAATTTGTGTTAGTTCCCAAGACTCATCGATAGACCCCGTTGGAGCATGCGTTGGTATGAGGGGAAGTCGAGTACAAACAATTGTTAACGAATTACATGGAGAAAAAATTGATATTATTAAATGGACAGAAGATCTTCCAACTTTAATATCCGAGTCTTTATCTCCTGCAGAAATTCAAAGAGTTCTAATTGATCAGGAAAATAAAAGAATAGATATTATTTTAACTGAAGAAAATCTTAGTAAAGCAATTGGAAGAAGAGGACAAAATGTTAGGTTAGCTTCAAAACTTACCAACTATGAAATTGATATTTTAACTGAGAAAGAAGACTCTGATAGAAGACAAGCAGAATTTAAAGAAAGAACAGATACTTTGATTAAAAATTTAGAAGTAGACGAAACACTTGGTCAGTTACTGGTTTCAGAGGGTTTTCCAAGCATAGAAGATATTTCACAATCCACACCAGAAGATATTGCCAAAATCGAAGCAATAGATGAAGAAACAGCTAGTGAATTAATTAATAGATCTAAGGATACGTTAATTAAAGAAAAAGAAGCTGTATCTTTGAAGCTAAAAGAGTTGGGTGTTGAAGAAGAGTTGATAAATCTTAAAGGTATTACACAAGGCATGCTAGTAATACTTGGTCAAAAGAATATTAAAAAATTAAGTGATTTTGCAGACCTTTCATCTGATGAATTGATAGGTGGTTTTGATGAAATTAAAGGAAAAAAAATAAGAATTGACGGGTATTTAGAAGAATTTTCTTTATCTAGAAAAGAAGCTGATGAATTAATTATGTCAGCAAGAGAGATTGCGTACAAATAATGTTATGGAAAAAGACAATAAAAAAAAGACTCTTACAATTACATCTGACTTAAGAAAAAAAATTGATACTACTTCAATTAGCACCGATGGAAAAAAATCCTTTTCAGTAAAAAAAAAAGAACCTTTTAGAGGAAACAAGAGTACAAATAGAACAAATCAGAATTACAATCCCACAAAAGCCCCAGACTCTAAAAAGAAAAGTTTTGCTAGGAAATTTGTTGAGCAACAAGCTACTAAGGCTTTTATTAAAAAAGATGATAAACCAACAGGAAAAAGCAAATTAAAGCTTAAGGCCCCAATCGATAAAAGAGACTTTAAATTAACTGTTTCAAGAGCCTTAAATGTTGAGGAAATTGAGATTAAACAAAGAAGTCTAGCTTCAGTTAAAAGAGCTAGATTAAAAGAAAAGAAAACAAGCCCAGACGGTGAAAAGAAGGAATTTAAAAAAGTTTTAAGAGATGTAAAAATTCCAGAACAAATAACTATCCAAGAACTTTCAAATAGAATGGCAGAGAAGTCTAATGATATTATTAAGTTTTTATTTAATATGAAGGTTGTTGCCACAATTAACCACGTGATAGATAAAGATACTGCTGAATATATTGTTAAAGAATTTGGACATAAACCAATTTTTGAAGATAAACCAAATTTAGAAATAGAAAAAAAACAAGAAAAACTCGAGGGAGATGTTCAAATAAGGCCCCCCGTTGTAACAATAATGGGGCATGTAGATCATGGCAAAACTTCTTTATTAGATGCGTTGAGAGACACCAATGTCGTTTCCGGTGAGCATGGAGGTATTACACAGCATATTGGAGCCTATCAAGTGAGGACCAATGACAAAAAATTAATTACTTTTATAGATACTCCAGGCCACGCAGCATTTACAGAAATGAGAGCCAGAGGTTCAAAGATAACTGATATTGTAATTTTGGTTGTTGCAGCCGATGACGGTATTAAACCTCAAACAGTAGAAGCAATTAAACATGCAAAGGCAGCAAAAGTGCCTATCATCGTTGCAATAAATAAATGTGATTTACCTGAAAAGAATATAAGTAAAATTAAAAATGAAATGATGCAGTATGAATTAATTGCCGAAGACCTAAGTGGAGACACTCTTTTTGTAGAAGTCTCTGCACTGAAAAAATTAAATTTAGACAAATTAAAAGAAAGTATTTTATTACAATCAGAAATATTGGATTTAAAAGCTTCTTTTTCTGATCAAGCTAGAGGTGTAGTCATAGAGTCTAAAATAGACAAAGGAAAAGGACCTGTATCTACTATTTTAGTGAGTAACGGTAAACTTAAAAAAGGTGATTATTTTATTTGTGGTAACACCTGGGGTAAAATTAGAGCAATGATTAATTATGATGGAAAAATTATTAATGAAGCTCTCCCATCTATGCCTGTTGAAATTTTAGGAATGAATAGTTCAGCATATGCCGGAGCAGAATTTTTAGTAACAAAAGATGAAACGGAAGCAAAGAAAATGGCAGAATTCAAACAAATCAATTCTGATAAATCTAAAGTGTTAGTTAAAGATAAAACAACTTTGTTTGATGAAGCAAAAGATAAAGATGAATTAAATATTATTATTAAATCCGATGTTCAAGGATCTAGCGAAGCTTTGAAAATGGCAATTAATAAAATAGAACATAACGAAGTTGAAGCAAAGATTATTCTTTCCGATATAGGAATGATTAACGAAACAGACGTCTCTTTAGCAAAAGCTTCAAATGCAATTTTAATAGGATTTAATGTGAAACCAAATAGAGAAGCAAAAAAACTAGCAGAAGAACAAAAGGTAGATATTAAATATTTTAATATTATTTATGAAGCTCTTGACCATGTTTCTAAATCATTATCTGGACTTTTAGAACCAGATATTAAAGAAAAAGTTTTAGGTAGCGCAGAAATTCAAAAGGTATTTGCAGTTTCTAATGCTGGAAAAATTGCAGGATCTAAAGTTTTAAACGGAGAAATAAAAAGCAAATCAAAAGCAAGAATTATTAGAGATGGGGTTGTTGTTTATACTGGTGAAATAGTTACAATTTTTAGAGAAAAAAACCAGGTAAAAGAAGTGGGAGCAGGTTTAGAATGTGGAATTAGTATTAAAGATTTTATAGATTTTAAGGAGAAGGATGTAATAGAGTCATTTTTAGCCGAAGAAATACAAAGGTCAATTTAATGGGAAATCAAACCACACAAAGACCGTTCAGTCAAAGACAATTGAGAGTTGGTGAACTAGTGAAACAAAATATAGGTGAGCTATTAATTAGAAATGAAGCCAAAATACCTTCTATAAACTCAAAATTAATAACTGTTACTGAGGTTAGAATGACCCCAGATCTTAAAACAGCAAGGGTTTATGTTATTCCTTTGGGTGGTACAGACACTAAAGAAACAGTTAGGATCTTGACGGAGTACTCACATCTTGTTAGAAGAGCCCTGTCTAAAAGGCTAGATATTAAGTTTCTTCCTAAACTCACTTTTGTAGAAGATAACTCATTTGAATACGCTGAAAAGATTGAAAGGTTAATAAAGAAGAATAAAGAATATGATAAAGAAAAAAAACGATACAATTAAATCTTTAGCCATACACGAAAAAGATGTTGGTTCTACAGAAATACAAATAGGTTTACTTACTGATAAAATATCAAAATTAGCGGAACATTTTAAAAATGCCAAAAAAGATAAACATTCAGCAGTAGGAATGACTAAATCAGTCAATAAAAGAAAAAAACTACTTACATACCTAAAAAAGAAGAAACCAGATTCATATCAAAGAGTTTTAAAACAACTAAATTTAAGGAAATAATGTTTAAAATACATAAAGAAGAATTAGAAGTTAATGGTAAAAAATTAACTTTAGAAACCGGTAAAATAGCACGACAAGCTGATGGTGCAATTATAGCAACTTGCGGTGAAACAGTTGTCATAGCAACTGTCGTTGGAGCAAAAAAATTAAGAGACGGACAAGATTTTTTTCCACTTTCAGTAAATTATCAGGAAAAATATTATGCAGCAGGAAAAATTCCAGGCGGATATTTTAAAAGAGAAGCAAGACCGACTGAATCTGAACAATTAATTTCACGACTAATTGATAGACCAATTAGACCTTTATTTCCTTCAAGTTTTTTGAACGAAGTTCAGCTATTACCAACAGTATTATCATATGATGGCGAGAACCAAGCTGATGTGCTTTCAATTATAGCATGTTCCGCTTCATTAGCAATTTCAGGATTGCCTTTTGGAGGGCCAATAGCAGCAAGTAGAGTTGGTTACAAAGATGGTAAATATTTATTAAACCCGTCACCAGAAGAGTTAATAGAGTCAGAATTAGATTTAGTTGTGGCTGGAACAAAAGATGCTGTTTTAATGGTGGAGTCAGAAACTTCAGGTCTTTCAGAAAAAATAATGCTAGATGCTGTAAAATTTGGACATGAGAGTTTTGTACCAGTAATAGAAGCAATAGAAAAACTTGCTAAAAAAGCAGGTAAACCTAAATGGGAAGTTGAAGAAGTAGATCACTCAGAAATTAAAAAGAAAATTGCTGGGGTTGTTGAAGCGGATCTTAGAAAAGCTTTCAAAGAAATAGATAAAAAGAAAAGATCAACTGCTATATCAGAAATAGAATCAAAATGTAAAGAAATGTTTGCTGAGGATGAAAATATAACTGAGAATCAAGCTATGGCACAGCTAAAGTCGCTTGAAAAAGATATTGTTAGAACAGCGATTATAAAAGATAAAAAAAGAATTGATGGAAGAGGTTTAGCAGATGTTAGACAAATTAAGTGTGAAGTCGGAGTGTTACCAAGAACACATGGCTCAGCTTTATTTACTAGAGGTGAAACACAAGCATTAGTAGTCACTACTTTAGGCATGTCAGATGATGAACAGAGAGTTGAAAGCTTAAGTGGAATGCAAAAAAATAGATTTATGCTTCATTACAATTTTCCACCGTTTTCTGTAGGTGAGTGCGGAAGAATAGGAACAGGTAGAAGAGAAGTAGGACATGGAAAATTAGCATGGAGAGCAATTAACTCATCACTACCGAAAAGTGAGGATTTTCCTTACACATTAAGAGTAGTTTCTGAAATCACCGAGTCCAATGGCTCTTCATCTATGGCAACAGTTTGTGGTACTTCATTAGCCCTTATGGATGCAGGAGTTCCAATTAAAGAACCAGTTGCAGGTATAGCAATGGGATTAATTAAAGAAGGAGATGATTTTTCAGTACTATCCGATATCTTAGGAGACGAAGACCACCTTGGAGATATGGATTTTAAAGTAGCAGGAACAAAAAGTGGAATTACATCGCTTCAAATGGATATTAAAATTACAGGTATTACTTTTGAAATTATGGAAAAAGCCTTAGATCAGGCAAAAGGTGGTAGAGAACACATCTTAGGTGAAATGAACAAAGCATTAAAAGACTCAAGAAAAGAATTTTCAAAACACACACCAAAAATGGAAATTATAAAAGTTGACAAAAAAGATATAGCAACAGTAATTGGTAAAGGTGGCGCAACTATAAGAGAAATAGTTGAAACATCTGGAGCTAAAGTTGATGTCAAAGATACAGGAGAGGTAACGGTCGCAGCTCCTGATGAAGAGTCTAGAACTAAAGCAATTGAATTTATTAAAAGTTTAGTTGCAAAACCTGAAATGGGAAAAATTTATAAAGGTAAAGTAGTTAAGATTATGGAATTCGGTGCTTTTGTAAACTTTTTGGGAAAACAAGATGGCCTTGTGCACATTTCTGAACTTGCAGCAAAAAGAGTTGAAAAAGTTGGAGACGTTGTAAAAGAAGGAGATGAAGTTTCAGTGAAAGTGGTTGGTTTTGATAGAGGTAAAGTTAAATTATCTATGAAACAAGCTAGTGCTTAAGAAATATTTTTAGGGTCAGGCATTCCTACTTTATTATATCCAGCATCAACATAATGAATTTCACCAGTAACACCTGCAGCTAAATCACTAAGCAGATACAGAGCTGAGTTACCAACATCGTGTATATCTACATTTCGTTTTAAAAAAGAATGATCCTCGTTCCACTTATATAAAAATTTTGCATCTCCAATTGCCGAAGCTGCTAAAGTTTTAATAGGGCCAGCACTTATTGCATTAACACGCATTCCTCTTGCACCTAAATCTCGCGCTAGGTAGTTAACACTAGCTTCTAGGGCAGATTTACAAACACCCATAACGTTATAATTTGGAATAGCTTTTGTTGACTCATAAGTTAAGGTTAATAAACTTCCACCTTCTTTCATTATTTTAGCCGCTTCTTTAGAAACTTCTGTAAAAGAAAAGCAAGAAATAAGCATGCTTCTTAAAAAATTTTCTCTACTAGTATTTAAATATTCACCTGATAATTCTGATTTATCCGAAAAGGCTACTGCGTGAACAACGAAATCAATTTGACCCCATTGAGATTTAATATCTTCAAAAAGTTTAACTATCTCTTCTTTTTTTTCAACGTCACAGCTGTAGGTAACTTTAGAGTTTAATTTTTCTGCTAATGGTATTACCCTTTTCTTTAAAGCGTCTGCCGGGTATGTAAAAGCAAGCTCCGCACCAGCCTCTGCAAGTTTTTGTGATATACCCCAAGCAATAGAACGTTCATTGGCTACGCCCATGATTAGTCCTTTTTTACCTTTCATTAAGCTCATAATTAAACTTTCTCAAAAATTAATGCAGCATTGGTTCCACCAAAACCAAAGCTATTAGACATAACAGTATTTAAAGTCGCTCCTTTTTCAGTTTTAGAAACTATTGGAAATTTTTTTGCTTCTTCATCCATTTCTGTAATGTTTGCTGAGCCAGCAATGAAGTTATTTTTCATCATAATCAAACAATAGATGGCTTCATGAACAGAAGCAGCTCCCAAAGGATGACCCGATAATGATTTAGTAGAACTAATTTTTGGAATTTCATTTTCAAAAACTCCTTTAACAGCATTTAATTCTGTAATATCGCCAACTGGTGTCGATGTACCGTGAGTATTAATATAATCAATTTTATTTTTAGTAGTTGCCATAGCCATCTTCATACATCTAACCGCACCTTCACCTGATGGCGCAACCATATCGTATCCATCTGAAGTTGCTCCATAACCAGTTAATTCAGCGTATATTTTAGCGCCTCTGGCTTTTGCGTGTTCATATTCTTCAAGAACTATCACTCCACCACCACCGGCAATTACAAATCCATCTCTAGTTTTATCATAAGCTCTTGAAGCTGTTTCAGGTGAATCATTATATTTTGACGATAATGCCGTCATAGCATCAAACATTGCAGTCATTGCCCAATGTATTTCTTCACTACCGCCTGCAAAAACAACGTCTTGTTTTCCCATTTGAATTAACTCCATTGAATTTCCAATACAATGACCGCTAGTTGCACATGCAGAACTCATTGTATAATTTATTCCCTTTATCTTAAAAGGAACCGCAAGAGTTGCTGAAGCAGTGCTTGCCATAGTTCTAGGTACAATAAATGGTCCCATTAGTTTTGGAGTTTTAGCTCTAGTTTTATCAGCTGCCAAAATAACATTTTCGATTGAAGGCCCACCAGAACCCATAACGATTCCAGTTTTAAAATTACTAACATCGTTATCTTCTAATCCAGAGTCCTTGATTGCTTCTTTCATTGCTATATAATTATAAGCAGACCCTGACCCCATAAATCTTATTGTTTTTCTATCAATGTGGTCTTCAAGTTTTATTTTTGGTTTGCCATGAACATGACTTCTTAAATTATGTTCTTTATATTCTTCCGAGTATGAAATTCCTGATTTTGAATTTAATAGTGATTGGTAAACTTCCTCTTGATTGTTACCAAGACAAGATACAATACCAAGACCAGTAATTACTACTCTTCTCATGATTTAAATAAACCTACTTTTAAATTTTCTGCTTTATAAATTATTTTACCATCAGCACTTAAAATACCATTAGCTAATCCAACTGCTGTTCCTTCTTTCTTTAAAATTCTTTTTATATTTATTTCGTAAGTAGCCATTTTTACAGTTTTCAAAACCTCACCAGTAAATTTTACAGAATTTACTCCTAAAGCTCTTCCTTTTCCAGGTTCACCGGACCACCCTAAAAAGAAACCAACTAATTGCCACATAGCATCTAATCCAAGGCATCCAGGCATCACTGGATCTTTCTTAAAATGACAATTAAAAAACCATAAATCATCTTTGATATCAAGCTCAGCTTTTATATATCCTTTTTTAAATTCTCCAGAATTTAGTTCAATTTTAGTAATTCTGTCAAACATTAGCATTGGCGGTAGGGGAAGTTTTGCATTTCCTTCACCGAATAACTCACCGTTTCCACAAGAGATTAACTCTTTGTAAGTAAAATTATTTTTTTGCATAATTTAAAATAACTTTTACTTGATTTATCAATTTAATCATATATATATAGTTTAGAATCATTATAAAATAAAATATTAAATATAAAGAAATATGGAAAAAAAAAAAGATTTAGCAGATAAATTACGTAGTTCTGGTTTGAGACCAACCAAGCAAAGAATTAGACTAGCTGAATGTTTATTTAATAGACCTAAAACTTTTCATTTTACTGTAGAATATTTAGATAAAGTTATAAATAGAAAAGGCTCAGATGAAAAAGTATCTCTTGCAACTATTTACAATACGGTTCACGCATTTAAAAAAGCAGGACATTTAAAAGAAATTTTATTGAAAGAAGGCAAAAGTTATTTTGATACAAATATTACTACGCATCATCATTTCTATGATGCAGCTAATAATGAATTAATTGATATTGAAGAAAACAACATTGAGTTAAAAAAATTTCCCACTCCACCCAAAGGAAAATCTATAAAAAATGTTAATGTCATTATTAACATTGATAATGATACTCAAAATCACTAGTTTATAATCATTCTAAACTAATTGACTTCTAGTTTAGAATCATTATATTAAATTTATAAACAAAAGGAGTACACATGGCACTTAAAGGATCAAAAACAGAAGAGAACTTAAAAGCCGCTTTCGCAGGAGAAAGCCAAGCTAATCGAAGATATCTTTACTTTGCACAAAAAGCAGATGTAGAAGGTTACAATGATGTTGCATCAGTTTTCAGATCAACAGCTGAAGGCGAAACAGGTCACGCGCATGGACACTTAGAATACTTGGAAGAAGTAGGTGATCCAGCAACTGGTAAACCAATTGGTGAAACAAAAGCAAATCTAGAGTCAGCAGTGGCAGGAGAAACACATGAATATACCGATATGTATCCTGGTATGGCTAAGACAGCTAGAGATGAAGGTTTTGAAGAAATAGCAGACTGGTTTGAGACGCTTGCAAAAGCAGAAAAATCACATGCTGGTAAATTTCAAAAAACATTAGAGTCAATTAAATAATCAAAAACGCATTTCATGGTGGAGTTAGCTCTCCACCATAAGAATCTAAAAATATGGCCAAAGAAGGAAGTACAGAAGCACCCATAAGACATCCATTGGATTTTAAGCATCCAGATTTTTTAGATCCTAAGAAATTAGATGATGAAATGCGTAGAGCTTTTGACATTTGTCATGGCTGCAGAAGGTGCTTTAACCTTTGTGACTCTTTTCCAAAATTATTTGATTTGATCGACGAGTCAGAAAATGAAGATGTAGAAAGTCTAAAAAGTGAACAATTTAAGCCTGTTGTAGACGCTTGCACGCTTTGTGATATGTGTTTCATGACTAAATGTCCTTATGTACCTCCTCATGAATTTAATTTAGATTTTCCTCATTTGATGTTGAGATATAGAACGGCACAAAAAAAACAGAATCAATTACCAAAAATTCCATATCAACTGGCTCAAATTGATAGAAATGGAAAAATAGGAGTATTATTTTCTAAAATAATTAATTGGATATCTGATATTAAAAATATTTTCTTTAGAAAAATTATAGAGACAGTTGTTGATATAGATAAAAGAGTAAAACTACCAAAATATAACTCTGAAACATTCACAAATTATTTTAAAAATAATGTTCAAAAAATTACCCTGGGAAGAAATACTGATAGAAAAGCGGTAATTTATTCAACTTGTTTCGTTAATTTTAATAAAAAAAATACAGGTATAGCGGCCTTAAAAGTTTTAAAGAAAAATGGAGTTGAAGTTGAACATGCATATCCTGGTTGCTGTGGAATGCCTTTTTTGGAACAAGCAGACCTACCTAAAGTCGTTAAACAGGCAAAAGAAGTATCTACAAGTTTACTGAAATGGATAGAAAAAGGTTATGATGTTATAACATTAACAGCTAGTTGTGGATTGATGCTAAAATTTGAATGGCCACTGTTACTTCCTAACGATAACAACATAAAGCGATTATCAAAGCACGTTTTTGATATTGATGAATACATTGTAGATATAGCTGAGAAAGAAGGGTTGTCGCCTGGTCTTCAAGAGATTGATGGTGGCGTTACAGTTCATAATGCTTGTCACGCTAGAGCACAGAATATGGGTATTAAAGCAAGAGATATGTTAAAAAATATACCAAATGTAAAACTAGATGTTGTGGAGAGATGTGCTGGTCATGGGGGAACATTCGGCGTAATGAAAGGAACTCACGATCTTGCTAATAAAGTAGGTAGACCAACAGCGAGACAAATCGATAATAAAAAAAACAAATATATGGCCTCTGATTGTCCATTAGCAGGTAAGCATCTTAATCAACTGTCTAAGGATACAGAGATCAGACATGATGAGGCATTACATCCTATAGAAATTATGGCAAAGGCTTATAAATTGTAATCATGAACAAACAAGCTAAAGAAGTAACTAAAGCAGACTTAATACCAACAGACGAATATGCAAAAAATAGAAAAGCATATAGAAAAGAAATAGTTAATTATAAAAAAGATAGAAGAATTTCTCTAGGCCCTTACGCCAATTTTTATTTTGAGTCTTATGAGACAATGAAAGCCCAGATTCAAGAAATGTTGCACATAGAAAAAGGTGGCGATGAACAGTTAAAGGATGAATTAGCAGCCTATAATCCTCTTGTGCCAAAGGGAAAAGAGCTTGTCGCAACATTAATGTTTGAAATAGACAACCCTTTGAGTAGAGCCGAATTTTTAAATAAAGTTGGAGGAATAGAGGAAAAAGTTTTTTTAAAAATAGGTAATGAAAAGATTAATTCAATTCCAGAACAGGATGTAGATAGAACTTCTGCAGAAGGAAAAGCTTCCTCAGTACAATTTATACATTTTAATTTTACAGATGAACAAATTAAAAAATTTAAAGATCCAGCTAATGATATTATAATTGGGGTTAATCATGAGCTGTATTCACATAGTGTAAAACTTACTGAAAAAAATAAAAAAGCATTAGCGTTAGATTTTGATTAAAATAATCCCCACAAATTTTTATTTTTAATCCATCCTTTAAATTCATCAGAACTAACTTTACACCAACCACTTTTACATTTGATAATTTTTACTAATCTTCCCTTCTTTATAATTACTACTGGATGAGAATAAATTGTTGGGCTTTTAAACATTATTAAATCAGGGGCTATAACAATTGCTGCTTTTTTTTTTGACAATTGTGACCTGTGTATCCATCCTGTATTATTTTCATGATCTCTAATTTTTTTAAAATTATATGAACTGTCTTGAATAAGAACAGGCAAAAACTTTTTTTTATAAAAAAGTTTTATTGGATATTCAAAGGAAGGACCTTGCCGAAGATTTACCTTATCATTTCTTAAAGTCATGAAGTATTCATTCTTAGCGTAAACATATTCCGTCATATTTAAAAAAATAAAAAAAAAAATAATTATTTTGTACATTTATTTAAACATAATGGGTTTGGATGAATTTTTACTTTTCTAAGTGAAACGTTTAAAGAGTTAAATATAAGGACGTTGTTATTTAAGCTATTTTCAAGTTGGAGTATTGTTTTTAAAGTTTCGTTGGCTTGAAGAGACCCTAATATACCAGCCACTGGAGAAAAGATACCTTCGGATCCACAGTTTTTTTCTAAATTAGGTTTTTCTGGCATAAAACATCTAAAACATGATCCCTTTTTCTTAAAGTTAAATTTAAAAAGATGCCCATCAAATTTACTTATTGCAGCGGATATTAAAATTTTATTTTCTTTTTTACATTCATCATTAATTAAATAGCGAGTATCAAAATTGTCTGTCCCATCACAAATAATTTCATAATTTTTAAAAATTTTTTTTATATTATTTTTTACTAGCTTTTCTTGAAATTTTTTAACTTTGATATTTTTAAACATTTTATCTATTTTTATTTTAGCTTGCGCAGCTTTAAATTTACCAATATCAGATGGATCGAAAATAGTTTGCCTATTTAGGTTGCTAAGTTCTACTTTATCGTGATCAACTATACCTATATTGCCCACACCAGATGCAGCTAAGTATGTAAGCAAAGGATTACCTAGTCCACCTATTCCGATAATTAAAATCTTAGAATTTTTAATTTTTTTTTGACCTGATATGCCAACTTTTTTTAAGATAATTTGTTTTTCAAATCTTTTAAAATCCTTAAGTTGTATTTCCATTATACTTATTTAATGCCTGTAGAACCAAATCCACCCGTCCCTCGTCCAGTTTCTTGTAATTTATCCACTTCTTGTAAGACTGCTTTTAATACAGGACATAAGACCATTTGTGCTATACGCAACCCTCTTTCAATTTTAAATGTTTTTTCACTTAAGTTTATCAATATAACTTTTAATTCTCCCCTATAATCAGCATCTATTGTTCCTGGTGTATTTAAAACAGAGATTTGATTTTTAGCAGCTAGTCCCGAACGTGGTCTAATTTGTATCTCATAATTTTTAGGTATTGAAACAGCCAGTCCTGTAGGAATTATTGCAGTTTTTCCTGGTTGAATTTCAATTATTTGATCAACATTTGCTGATAAATCCATACCAGACGATCCTTCAGTTTCGTACTTAGGTAAAGAAATGTCTTTCGACAACCTTTTAATTAATATTTTTGTCATTAATTAATAATCTATCTAATAAAAATTCTGCTATCTTGTTTGCAATATTTTTTTTTGTATTTTTTGGAATTGTTTTTATATTTCCTTTTTTATCTATTACTGAAACTTGATTGTAATCAGAATTAAAACCAATACCTTCTTTTGAAATATTATTAGCAAATATAAAATCACAATGTTTTGTTTTCAATTTATTAATTGAATTTTTTATAAGATTTTCCGTTTCAGCGGAAAATCCAGCTACAAGACGAGGCCTATGTTTATTAATTTTAGATATATAGTCTAAAATATCATTATTTTTTATGAATTTTATTTGATCAAATTTTATTTTTTCTTTTTTAATTTTATTTATTCTTTTTTTGGATGGCTTGAAATCTGCTACTGCTGCAGCGCATACAGCTAAATCAACTGGCAAAGATTTTTTTACTTCACTTAGCATTTCATCAGCTGAGATAACTTTCTTTACGTTTAAATCCTTAGAAAAAATAAGACTTGATGGCCCAGCTATAAGAGTTGTATTAATTCCTAATTTGTTTAATGCAACGGCAATTTCATAGCCTTGCTTACCACTTGACTCATTTGAAATATATCTTACTGGATCAATATATTCTCTTGTTGGACCAGTAGTAACTATAGCATTCCATTTTTTGCTTTTTACTACATTTTTTTTGTTAAAATAGTTTTTTAAATATATGTAAATTTGTCTTGGACTGGACATCTTTCCATCACCAAATTCACCACAAGCCATTTCTCCTTTTTCAGGGCCTAAAAATAAATATCCAAAATCTTGTAAAGTTTTTAAATTTAATTGAGTGGCTTTGTGAAGCCACATTCTTACGTTCATCGCAGGTATCAGTAATATATCTTTGTTGGAAGCTAGTATCGCAGTTGTAGCTAAATCTTCAGCTCGGCCAAAAGATAGTTTGCTCATAAAATTAGCAGTGGTAGGCATTACAACAATTAAATCGGCCCATCTGGATAACGAGATATGATCTATTTCAGTTTCATTGTTTTTATCAAAAATATCTTCGTATGTTTTGCTTTTAGCAATTGTATTCAGCGATAATGGGGTTACAAACTCTTTACCACTTTTAGTAAGTATAGTTTTAATTTCTACATTTTCCTTTTTTAATAATCTTATTAGATCTAATGATTTATAGGCCGCTATACCACCACCTATTATTATTAGTATTTTTTTATTTTTGAGGGTCATATATAGATATTAAAATACCAATAGGCACATAATTACAATACCAAAAAAAACAATTACAATATTGTTTCTAAAACTTTTTAGTTTCATTTGTTCTATTTCTAAACCTTTATTGCCGCCTATTCCTAAGTTTAGCTTTCCCTCAGCCATTAATTTTAGAGCATAATCAGCTCTATCCATTAAATCGGGAAAATCAGGAATTCTCTTTAAAATTTCTGCAGAAGTGCTTAAGGCTGTATTTATTGTTGATTTTGGGCTTTTAATATTTTTTAGCCAATTTTCCAATACAGGTCTAGAAACTTCCCAAATATTAGTTTCAGGAAATAGTTTTCGCGCAACACCTTCAACAACAACCATGTTTTTCTGCAATAATAATAATGCTGGTTGTGTAGGCATATTAAATTTTTCAGTAATTTCAAATAATTGAGCCAATAGGTTCCCGCCAGAAATATCCTTAATCTTTTGACCAAATATAGGCTCACCAACAGATCTTAAGGCTTGAGCAAATTCCTCTTTTGAAGCATCTTGGGGTACTAACCCTGCTTGAAAATGAACTTCTGCAACTTTAACGTAGTCTCTTTTGATAAATCCATAAAGAATTTCAGCTAAAAATTTTCTGTTATTTTTATCTAATCTACCCATAATACCAAAATCAACAGGAATGATATTTCCCTTATTATCTACAAATAAATTTCCTTGATGCATGTCACCATGAAAAAAGCCATCTCTCACTGCTTGTTTCAGAAAATATTGAATTAAATTTTCTGCCAATTTTTTAAGATCTACACCAAGGTTTCTGAGTTTGTCATGCTCTCTAATTGAAATACCTTCGACTTTGTCTAAAGTTAATATTTTTTTGGAAGTATAGTTCCAATAAATCTTAGGTACGTTAAAACCATGATCTTGTTGAGTGTTTTCATATAACTCATTAGCAGCAGCGGCTTCAAATCTTAAATCCATTTCAATATTTGTTATTTCTCTCAGAAGATGAACAACCTCAACTAATTTCAATCTTTTTGCTTTTGAAAAGGAATTTTCGATTACATATGCAAATAACATTAAAGCATCTAATTCCTCATTAAATAACTTTTCAATGTCTGGCCTTAAAATTTTAATTGCTACTTGTTTTTCTTGATTTTCATTTTTGATTTTAGCTATATGAACTTGCGCTATAGAGGCTGCAGCAATTGGCGGGCTTATTTCAATTATATTATTGAATTGTTTTTCACCAATTTCTTTTTTTATTATTTTTTTTGCTTCATAAAGATCAAAAGCAGGAACTTTATCTTGAAGTTTTTCTAAATCTTTAGATATTTGTTCACCAATTATATCTGGCCTTGTGGCTAAAAATTGCCCGAGCTTTATAAATGTAGTTCCCATTTCTTGTAAAGCTATACAAAGTTTTTCTCCTGTGCTTTTTTGATTATTAAACCGATTTATATCAGATCCAATAGCCATAAAATTGAAAAATAGATTAATTGGTAATGGTATTTTGTGCACGTAATTAATAGACTCAATAGCTCCTGATGTTGATAGCCTTCTTGCTATTTGAAATAATCTAAAAACTCTTTTAAACATTTAAACTTTCCATCCAGAATGTATGGCTGATAAACCATTAGAAAGATTACGGTATTCAATATTACAAAATCCATTTTTTTTTATTAATGCCATTAACTGATTTTGATTATAAAACTGATCTATACTATTCACTAAATATTCATAAGGTTTAGAACTGCCAACAACGTACCCTCCTATTATTGGTATACCTTTTGAATAATATTTGTAAAAAAAATTTAATATTTCATTATCAATTTTTGAAAATTCTAAACACATGAAACGTCCACCTGGTTTTAAAACTCTAAAGGCCTCACTTAAAGTTTTATTGATATCCGTAACATTTCTTATTCCGTAGCTAATTGTATAAAAATCATAAGTATTATCCTTCAGTGGTAATTTTTCCGCATGTGATTTTATCCATTTTATGTTTTTAAATTTTTTTAAATTTGTTTTACCTTCTTCAAACATTTTAGCGTTAGGTTCAACGCAAGTAATTTCCGAAGTATTATCATTTCTTTGAGAAAATAATTTAGCGATATCGCCTGTGCCTGAAGCAACATCAACCAATTTTGAGTTCAAGTTTGGACTCATCCAATCAATAAATTTCTCCTTCCAAACTCTATGAATGCCAAATGACATAATATCATTCATGAGATCGTATCTTTTGTAGACTTTAGAAAAAACTGAATTGACTAACTTTGTTTTATCTAGAATAGTACTTTTCATAATTTAATTATATGCCAGAATTACCAGAAGTTGAAGTTGTTAAAAGGTCTCTAAATAACAAAGTTCAAAATTTGATTATAAAGAAAGTAAAGATATGTGACTATAGATTAAGATATACTGTAGATAAAATTAGAATTAAAAAAATTGTTGGATTAAAATTAAAAAATATTGAAAGAAGATCTAAATTTCTATTATTTTTCTTTAATAAAGATATCATAATGCTAGTGCACCTAGGAATGACTGGAAAATTTTTTTTTATAAATAAAAAAAAGATTAAATTTAAGACCAGTTTTTACTATAATATTGATGAAACAAAAGATCAAAAACATGACCGCATAATTTTCTTTTTTAACAATAATCAAAAATTAATTTATAATGATGTAAGAAAATTCGGATTTATTAAATTTTTAAAAAACAAAGATTGTATTAATAATTTACATCTCAAGAATTTAGGACCGGAACCACTAGGAAAAAAGTTTGATTGGTTTTATTGCAAAAGATATTTCAGAGGAAAAAACAGAACGGTAAAAGATATTTTGATGGATCAAAAATTTGTTTCAGGAATAGGCAATATTTATGCTAATGAAATCCTTTTTTTAAGTAAAATAAAACCAAATAGAAATGTTAGAAATCTTAAAATATTTGAATTAAAGAATATTGTAAAATTTACCAGGGATGTTTTAAAAAAGGCTATTAAACTTGGAGGTTCCTCCATAAAGGATTTTTCTAGCACTAATGGAAAAAAAGGTTCATTTCAGCAACATTTTAATGTCTATGGAAAAAAAGCGGATACTTGTTCAAATAAGGGCTGTTCGGGCAAAATTATTAAGTTAAAAATTTCTAATCGAGCAACTTATTTCTGCTCTAAATGTCAAAAATAATAAAGTTGACCCTTTTAATTTGCCCATATATACAATCTTAAAAAATGCCGAATACAAAATCAGCTATCAGACGGGTAAGAAGAGTTAAAAAACAAACTCAGATAAATAGAATAAGAAAAAGCAAGTATAAAAATGCCGTTAAGCAGATGGAGTCACTACTTAAGTCAAAGGAAAAAGAAAAGGCAAAAAAATATTTTTCAAAGTTTCAATCAATTCTAATGCAGGTTGCTAAATCAGGTGCAATAAGCAAAAAAACTGTAGCAAGAAAAATTTCTAGAGTTTCAAAAAAAATTAAATAAAATTATCAATTTCAAGTTGATAAATAGTTTTAAACAAAACTACATTTAGTATCTTAAAACAAAATATAGATACTTAGTTTGTAATTTGTGTTCAAAATTTGTAATTCTATCTAAGCGTTAACTATGCAACCTAGTTTGATTTATTTTTGATTTTAAAAAAAAAATTCTTGCAAAAATTTTTAAAAGGGCGTTTATAGAAATTTCTAATAAGTAATCTACATGGAAAATAATAATATAAAAAAACAAAACGTATACATTTCTGAAGAAGAAAAAACGTTAAATTGGGAAGAAACACAAAACTCATTTAAAAAAACATTCGGAAATGAAGTCTATAACAGTTGGTTGCAAAAAATTTCTTTAGTTAAGGAATTTAACGATTACTTAGTTTTAGGTGTTCCTACACGTTTTTTTAGGGATTGGATTGTATCTAGATATTTAGATAAGATTTTAGAGCAAGTTAAGACCTTTAAAAAAAGTCTTAACAGAATTGAATTTAAAATAATCGAAGAAAACAAACAAAATCAAGAATTTATTAAAATAGATGAGTTAAATAAAGTCACAGAAATTAAAGACTCAATTTTAAATTATAATAGATTAAATCCAAATTTGAACTTTGATTGTTTTATTCAAGGAAAAAGCAATGATATAGCGTTATCTTATTCAAAAAAGGTATGTGAACATATTTCTAGATACAACCCGCTATATATTTGTGGAGGAGTAGGGCTTGGTAAAACCCATCTATTAAATGCTATTGGTTTAGAGCTTCAAAATGATAACAATGTTATGTTTATTTCAGCTGAGCGTTTTATTTATTATTTTATAAAATCTATAAAAAAAAATGATATGGTAAATTTTAAGGATTTTTTTAGGAAATCGTCAGTTTTTATAATTGATGACATTCAATTTATTAGTGGAAAAGAAAGTCTTCAAGAAGAGTTCTTTCATACCTTTAATAGTCTCATGGACAAAGGTTCTCAAATTATTATTTCCGCAGATAGAAATCCTATGAAGTTAGATAGAGTACAAGATAGGATTAAATCAAGACTAGCCGGCGGTTTAGTGGTCGATATTGACTCTCCAGATTTAGAGTTAAAAGTGAAAATTATTAAAAAGAAAATAGAAGATATACAAAGTCAGTTTAAAGAGAGTATAAATTTAAGTGATGAGGTAATTAGTTATATAGCAAGTGAGAGTAAAACTAATATTAGGGAACTTATTGGAGTGCTTAATAGAGTAATTGCTTTTAGCAGAGTACATAATAAAATTTTAACAACAAACGACTGTAAAAATATTTTAAAAGATGTTTTTAATCAGATTAGAGTGATAACAGTTGATAAAATACAAAGTGTTGTTTCCAATTATTTTAATATTGCATTAAGTGAAATGCTTTCACAAAGAAGGTCTCGACCTTTAGCAAGACCAAGACAAATAGCGATGTATCTAGCAAAAAAAATGACAACTAGATCTTTACCAGAGATTGGTAGAAGATTTGCTAATCGTGACCATACTACGGTTATCCATGCTGTCAAAACTATCACAAGGCTATCAGAGCAAGACGATGAAATGAAAAAAAATATTTCTCAGATTAAAAGTTTGCTATTAGAGCAATAAAGTAATGCAATTTGTAGTTAAACGAGACATCTTTTTAAAATCTTTAAATTTTGTGCAAGGTGTTGTCGAAAAAAAAAATACGTTACCAATTTTATCAAATGTCCTTTTACAATTAAGAGATAATAAATTATCGATCGTTGCTACAGATCTAGATATAATTTTTTATGACGAAATTAGCGATGTAAAAATAATTAAAGAAGGAAGCACAACAACTTCAGCGGCTATATTGTATGATATTTTAAGAAAGATTTCTTCCAATTCAGAATTACATTTTGATTTGAAATCTGAAAATAAATTAAGCCTTAAAAATGAAAATTCAGACTTTAACCTTTTATGCTTACCTACAAATAATTTTCCAACATTCACAGATGAATTTGAAGGATCAGAAATTATGCTAAATAATAAAAGGTTTTTACAACTTTTAAATAAAACAAGAATTGCAATTTCTAACGATGATACTAGACATTATTTAAATGGCATATATCTTCATTTAACAGAAGCTCATGGTAGAAATTTTTTAACTGGTGTAGCAACAGATAGTCACAGGCTATCTTCTTGTAGTTTAGAAATTGAAAATACTCATGATATTACCTCATTAATACTGCCAAGAAAAACTGTATATCAGCTCAGCTCCTTGTTGTCAGACTCCTCTGAACAACTTACAGTTCAAACAAGTGAAAATAAAATTAAATTTACATTAGGGAAGATGAAATTAATTTCTAAGGTTATAGATGGAAAATTTCCTGACTACAAAAAAGTTGTGCCAACAACAAATGATAAAACCTTAATTGTCTCATCAAACGATTTTATAAATGCTATCGAGAGAGTTGCCAGCGTATCATTAGATAGAAAAGAAGGTGTAAAATTAGTAATTAATAAAAACAATGTTCAGTTATCAGTAAATAGTGCTAATTCAGGTGAGGGTAATGAAAAAATTAAAGCAGAATTTAGCTCTGAAAATTTAAATATAAGTTTTAATTCTAAGTATTTATTAGATATAGCTTCAGAAATAGAGGATAAAAATTTAAAAATGAGTCTTAAAGACTCCTCCTCCCCAGTTTTGATTGAAGATGTTTCAGATAAAAACAGTTATTACGTCATAATGCCAATGAAAATCTAAAATTATCAAATTTCAAAAAATTTTTTATTTTTGGGCTTAGAACTGTTGATACTTAATAGTTCTAGACCATAAAGCCTCAAAGCAGTTTTATATTAGTAAAAAAAAATGATATAGTTTTTCAATTCATAAAAAAATGTCAAAAAATTCTGAACTAAAGAAACAGGCATCTTATGGTGCGGATTCAATTAAAGTCCTTAAAGGACTCGATGCTGTAAGAAAAAGACCAGGTATGTATATTGGAGACACGGACGATGGTTCGGGTCTACATCATATGGTATTTGAAGTTATTGACAATTCTATAGATGAAGCTTTAGCCGGTTATTGTAAAAAAATAATCATAACCATTAATCCTGATAATACTGTTACCGTTGAGGATGATGGAAGAGGTATACCAGTCGACATGCATAAAGGAGAAAAAATGTCTGCAGCTGAAGTAATTATGACCCAATTACACGCAGGGGGGAAGTTCGATCACGACTCTTACAAAGTATCGGGTGGCTTACATGGAGTTGGAGTTTCAGTCGTAAATGCACTATCTGAAAAATTAGAACTAAATATTTTTAGAGATGGAAATGAATATGAAATTAAATTTAAAAATGGTAATTCGATAAAACCGCTTAAAAAAATCGGTACAACAAAGAAAAATGGAACACGGATTAATTTTTTACCTTCAAAGGAAATTTTTTCTTCTATCAAATTTAGCGTTTCTACTCTTGAAAAAAGAATCCGGGAACTGGCCTTCTTAAACAAAGGTATATCAATTCAATTATTTGATAAAACATCAAAAAAATTAAAGGAGTTTAGTCATAAATATGACGGCGGAATTATTGAATTTGTAAGATTCATTAACAATAAAAAGCCTATTTTAGTAAATAAAAATGAAAAAGAAGTATTTAAAAAGCCTATTTACGTCACCTCTACTAAAAATAATATCGTAGTTGAGTGCTCCTTTGAATGGAATGCTGGGTACTCAGAAGATGTTTTGCCATTTACAAACAATATTCCGCAAAGAGATGGAGGAACACATTTATTAGGTTTTAGAAGTGCACTAACAAGAGTAATTAATAAATATACAGCTGATAGAAATAGTAAAAAAAATAAGATTTCATTATCAGGTGAAGACATTAAAGAAGGTCTTACAGCAGTTCTTTCGATAAAAATGCCTGACCCAAAATTTTCATCTCAAACCAAAGATAAACTTGTCTCATCAGAGGTAAGAAATATTGTTGAGCACATTATTAGTGAAAAAGTTTCAATGTGGTTTGATCAAAATCCTTCAGTTGCTAAAACTGTAATAGAAAAAATAAGTCAAGCCGCAATGGCTAGAGATGTGGCTAGAAAAGCTAGGGACAGTGTAAGACGTAAAGGTACTTTTGAACTGTCAGGACTGCCTGGTAAACTAGCCGACTGCCAGATACAAAAAAGAGAAGGAACCGAGTTGTATATAGTTGAGGGAGACTCAGCAGGAGGTTCAGCCAAACAAGGTAGAGTTAGAGAATATCAAGCCGTATTACCTTTAAGAGGAAAAATTTTAAATACTTTCGTAAATGGAAAAATTAATGGAGAAGATCATGCAACAAAAGCTTTATCTAAAATGATGTCTTCTAATGAGATAGTTACTTTAATAAATGCATTAGGAACAGGCTCAAAAGATTTTAACATTGAAAATTTAAGATACGATAAGATTGTAATTATGACAGATGCTGATGTAGATGGATCGCATATCAGAACTTTGCTGCTTACTTTTTTTAATAACCATCCATTTAATCAGTTGATTGAAAATGGACATGTTTATTTAGCTCAACCCCCTTTATTTAAAGTTACTAAAGCAAACAAAAGTATTTATATCAAAGATGAAAAGGATTTAGAAGATTATATTTTAAAGTCTGGTAAGGTAGATAAAAAAATAAAAAAAGGAACGGTTGCATACAATGAATTTATGCAAGAACAAAGAGAAAAATTATCTATTCAGAGATTTAAAGGATTAGGAGAGATGAACCCTGAAGAACTCTGGGAAACAACATTAAATCCTGACAATAGAACAATGTTAAGAGTCCAATACTCAAAAGGTACTAAAGATAAATCTAAAGAAGATCAAAAAATGATAAAAATTTTAATGGGAGATGAAGTCGCTCCAAGAAAAGAATTTATAACTAACAATGCCCTAGATGTTGCGAATTTAGACATTTGAACCCAAATGGACTTTTCTACTCTCTTTCGAACAAAAGAGAATTTAAATCTCGACAAAAATACCCTTACAATACTTAGATATATTGCTATTTTTGGTCAGTTTGTTGCAATTAACATAGTTTTTTATCATCTCAAACTAAAGTTTCCTATTAATGCAAGCTATGTAATAATTTTTGTTGGTTTGCTTACTAATTTATTTTTACAATTTAAAGTGAAAGTAAATCAGTTGAAGGACACCTACGCATCATTTTTTCTTTTATATGATTTGATACAATTAAGTCTTCTTCTCTATTTAACTGGTGGAATTCTCAATCCATTTTCATTATTGTTAATTATACCAGCAATCGTTTCTTCGACATTTTTAAGTATGGGCACAACAATAATACTAAGTGTGATTACTTCATTTATGTTATTTCTTCTAACTCATTATCATTTGCCTTTACCTGGGATGAATGCAAATACATTTTACGTTCCAAATTTTTATAAATTTGGCGTCTTTGTTTCAATTCTAATTGGTTTAATATTTTTGAGTTACTTTGGAATAAGGTTCTCAGGAGAAACAAAAAAAAGATCAGAAGCTCTAAATAAATTACAAGAAGTTATAGCGAAAGAATATGAACTAGAGTCACTTGGAGGACAAGCTGCTGCTGCGGCTCATTCTTTAGGAACACCTTTGGCAACAATTAGCGTGGTAGCTAAAGAACTAAAAAAAGAAATAGGAAATGATAAAGAAATTTCAAAAGATATAGATCTACTTATCAGCCAAACAAAAAGATGTAGTGAAATTTTAAAACAAATTTCTAAAAAACAAATAAAAGAAGATTATTTTTTAAGCTCAATAAAACTAGAGGACTTACTTGAAGAAATTATAAACTCATTCAAAGAAACCTCATCAAAAAAAATAGAATTATTTTCTAGAAATGATTTTAATAAGATTCATATTCACAGGACACCTGAAATAATTTATGGACTTAGAAATTTTATTGGTAATGCCGTTAAATTTTCAAAAAGTAAAGTTAATATAAATTTAAATAGTAATGATAAAATAATTAAAATTCAAATAAATGATGACGGACCAGGAATTCCGGAAGATATTATAAATAAGATTGGTGAGCCCTACATTAAATCAAAATCAAAAGAACTAAGTGCTAATTCTGGACTAGGTTTAGGAACATTTCTAGGAAAAACTTTATTGGAAAGACAAGGTGCAAATTTATCATTTAGTAGAAATAAAAAATTAGGTGGCGCGTTTATAGTTATAAGCTGGAGTCCAGATTTTTTTATTAATTCTTAAACTTAAAAATATAAGAAAGAATTTTATAAGCAAGTTTTGCAACTAAAAAATTATACGTGTCAAAACCCTTAATAGGTGATAATTCATTTATATCAGCACCTACAATTTCTGAGTTTTTTGCTGCAATTTTTATGATATTTAAAGTTTCATCCCATAGTAATCCTCCGGGTTCAGGTGTTCCGGTTGCAGGCATAATACTTAAGTCTAATCCATCAACATCAAATGTTAAATAAACAATTTTGTTTTTAATCATCTTTTTGAATTTTTTTAAATCCCACTTTAATTTATCTTTTGCCCAAAAAATGTTAATTCTTTTTTTATTCTTTTTTAAAAAGGGTATTTCACTCTTAGAAATATTTCTTATACCAAAGGAAATAACGGATACATTTTTGTGATCTAAGCATCTTCTTATAGCTGAAGCATGTGAAAATTTTTCTCCATTATAACTATCTCTTAAATCTGCATGTGCATCAAAGTGTAAAAGGCAAATATGTTTATGTTTTCTAACAAATGGAGCAATACATCCAGGTGTAATAGAATGCTCACCACCAAAGGTTATTGGAAATAGATTTTTATTTAAGATTTCCTTATTTATTCTAGTCATTTTATCTAGAGCTTTTTTAATATTATTATTTATTTTAAATGGCTTTAATGTTTTAATTCCTATTTTTTTATAAGGCTCGTATTGTAATTCTTCATCATATAACTCAACTTGATGTGAGGCTTTAATTATTTCTTTGGGACCATTACGTGTTCCACCACCATAACTGACTGTTTTTTCTAAACCAAAAGGAACTACAACAACTTTTTCTTTAAAATTGAAATTATTATCAATTCCAAGAAACCCTTTTTTATTTGAAAGATATTTCACTTTTTATTTAAATATTTTAGAGAAATTCTTTTTATCTCTATTTTTCCAATTTCCTCGATGATAAGCATCACTAGCAATTAAAGGAAGCACGCTTGTTGCTTCAGCGAATACCATCTGTTCTTTTGTTACATCTACTTTTCCCCATGAACTTGCTTCTTTTAGAGTTGAACTACTGCAAGCTCCATCACGAGTGTCAGCAACAGTGATTTGAATAGCATATTTGTGCATGTCTACTTTTTTACCTAATAGTTCAGCACATACAACGGTGTCCTGAACAAAATTTTTTGGAACACCACCACCAATCATTAGTAAACCTGACTGCTTAGACTGTAACTTTATTTCAGTTAGTTCCCTAAATTCTCGAATTGAGTCTATAGTGATATGCTTTTTTGGATTCTGTTCCTGGTGTATTACCAGACCAAACCCTGCTGAGCTGTCAGTAAAAGCTGGACAAAATATTGGTATATTGTTGTCATAAGCTGCTTCAATTAGCGAGCCCTTTTTTTTTCCATTAGTTTTTAAATATTTTCCAAGCTCTTTAATAAATTCTCTTGATGTATAAGATCGAGGTTCTAAAGTATTTGCTATGTCGCATATTGCCTTGTCACATGCTTGGAGTTCTTCTTCATCAATGTATGTATCATAAATTCTATCAATGTAATTCTTTCTCAACTCTGTATCATCCTGAAATTGTGAACCCTGATAGTGTTTAAAACCTAATGCTTCAAAAAAATCCATGTCGATAATAGATGCACCTGTAGCAACTATTGCATCAACCATATTGTTTTTTACTAAATCTGTATATAAATCCATGCAACCACCAGCAGAAGTTGACCCCGCCAATGTCAAAAAAATTGAACAATTTTTATCTGTAAGCATTTCATTATAAATTGCAGCTGCTCTAGCTGTATCTCGGGAAGTGAAAGACATTTTACTCATACCATCGATTATTTCTCTTGCGTCAAAAGATTTTATATCAATGTGCTCAACGGGGTTTGTGAGAAGTGTTTTTTTATTATGTCCTAGTTTGATGCTATTTTTTTTGTCCATTAAGCAACTAAAGAATCAACTTTTTCATTTGATTCTTCGAATAAAGACATAATCGGCTTATCGTTTACTTCAAATATTTCATTTGAGTAGAAGCCATTAAAATTTGTTCTAAAAGTTAAACCATAAGCACCAAGTTGTCCTAATTCTATATAATCACCCTCTTTGATATTATTTGGTAGTAAAAACGGACCTTTCATATAATCCAAGCTATCGCATGTTGGACCGAAAAAACTAAAAGATGTTAATTTTTTTGATTGTATTCTTCCACCTGTAATCATTTTTGACGGAAATATAAAATTAGGTACTCCAGCATCAAATAATGAACCATATGTGCCGTCATTAATATATAAATTTTGTTTTTTTCTTAAAATTACTTTTACTATTGACGATCCACTCTCAGCCACAATAGCTCTTCCTGGTTCACACATTATTTCTGGAAGTTTATTTAATTTTAAATTTTTTATTCCTTTTTTTATTTCTTCCATATAATTTGCAAGTGGTTCTGGTTTTAAGTCTGGATAAATTGAAGGAAAGCCACCACCAATATTAATTATATCTGGAATAATTTTTGTTTTTTTTATTATATTTCCAACTTCACGAATACCTTTTGAGTAGGAAATTTTTTCCATACATTGTGAACCAACGTGAAAACTTATTCCTAGTTTTTTAGAATGCTCTTTACATAATCTAACTAGCCCTAAAGCCTCTGAAGGTAAGGCACCAAATTTTCTTGATAAATCAATTTCAGCATGTTCATTTGAAATTGCTAATCTTACAAATAATTTTAAATCTTTTGCTTGATTAGTTGCCTCAAGAATTTTTCTTAATTCATCCTTATTATCAAGAGAGAAACTTCTTACACCATAATCAAAATAAGCAGATGAAATACTTTCTTTACTTTTAATAGTGTGCATAAAGTGTAAATTAACTTCAGGATCAATTTTTTTAATTAATTTAATTTCACTTAAAGAGGCCACATCAAAGTCTTTAATGCCACTGAGTAAAATTTGTTTTATAATCTTTTCGTGAGGGTTGGTTTTTACAGCATATAAAATCTTACCAGGAAAGCTTTCTTTAAAGAATGTAACTGATTTTTTTATCTGGTTTGTCCGTATACAATATACGGGATAGTCAGGTTTTAACGTGTTAACTAGTTCGTTAACTGATTTAAATTTTCGCATTTCATGTGTCCCCCGTTATTTTACACAAAGATTTTTTAAAAAATTTAATAAAAAAAATCTTATATAATTTGCGTTTAAGGTTTTTTTGACTTTATGTAAAGGAAAAAAAGTCATACTGACCTGTTGAATTTGTATCCACAATACCTATATGTAGATTATATGAGAGTTTTGAAAAATGTGCCTGATCAACTAAAATTATCAGACTTTGAAGACAAAACCCTTCTAATTTTAGATGATGATGATCCTTTAAGGGGTAGGCTTGCGAGAGCTATGGAAAAGAAAGGATTTCAAGTAAAAGAGGCAAAAACAGTAGCTGAAGGACTAAATATCGCGAAAACTACACCTCCAGGTTTTGCTTGCGTAGATCTAAGACTGGAGGATGGGAGCGGTCTAGATGTTATTAAAGAGCTAACTAAGAATAAAAAAGATATTAGAATAGTAATGCTAACCGGATACGGGAATCTACCTACAGCTGTAGCAGCTGTAAAAGCGGGAGCAATAGATTATATTGCAAAACCAGTTGATGCTGATGATGTGGAATCAGCTTTACTTGCTTCCCCTGAGTCTAAAGCTAAACCACCAGAAAATCCTATGTCAGCCGATAGAGTAAAATGGGAACATATTCATCGGGTATTTGAACTTTGTAACAGGAATGTTTCTGAAACTGCGAGACGATTAAAAATGCACAGAAGAACCTTGCAAAGAATTCTCTCTAAAAGATCACCAAGGTAAACCTAGATTAATCTTCTAATTTTTTTAACTTGATCAATTGTTAAAGTTACAATTAAAATTTTAAATAGCTCAGCAAATAAAAAAGGTTGTACACCCAATTGGTAAATTGGCTTATCCCAACCAATGAGGCTGCCAAGCCATATTATGCCAAATATGTAGATTAAACTTGATGCAAAAAATAACTTTAAGAAAGTTTTTACTACATTACTGTCATAAATAAATTTTCCTGAAAAATACGTGGCACAAAGAAAACCTAAAAGGTAACCCATTGTAGGTCCTGTAAAATAAGCTAGCCCAACACCTTTTTCAGGTGATCCAGAAAAAACGGGTAATCCAATTATTCCTTCAAATAAATACAACGCAATAGTTGCAACCCCAAGTTTCCAACCGAAACCTACACCTATCATTAAAACCACTAAAGTTTGCATTGTCATTGGAACCGGATAAAAAGGAATCTTTATTTTTGATGAAATAGCTAAGATTACACTTCCAATAAGGGCAATAAATAAATATTTAATTATTTTTGTTTGATTAATATTTTTAACAAATTCCATAATCTTAATTTAACTTTTTTTTTAATAAAATCTAGTGTTTTGTTAATTGTATAAAAACATCTTCTAAATCACCATCTTCTGTTGATATATCCTCTATTTTAATATGATTTTTGTTTAAATAATTAATTATCTCTTCAAAATTTAATGAATTTTTTTCATAACTGGCTGATATGATATTTTTAGAATTAATTTTAAATTCAATACCTTTCATTGATAGAGATTTATTTAAGTCCACATGCTTAACAATAAAATTTATCTTTTTAGTTTGTATTCTTTCAAGTAATTTTTTTGTGGTATCTAAAGCAACTAAGTTTCCATTATCAATTATAGCTATTCTGTCACACATTTCCTGCGCTTCTAAAAGGTAGTGGGTTGTTAAAATAATTGTAACTCCTTCTTTATTGAGTTCTTTAACATTGTCCCAAAGGTTATTTCTTAATTCAACGTCTACACCTGCAGTTGGCTCGTCTAATATTAATATTGGCGGTTGATGAACCATTGCTTTTGCAATTAAAAGTCTTCTTTTCATACCGCCAGAAAGACTTCTAGAGTAAGCATTAGCTTTATCTTCGAGTGCTACCATTTTAAGAATTAAGTCTGTTATCCTATCTTTTTTTTTTATTCCATATAGGCCTGCTTGTAATTCGAGCAATTTATGAGGACTAAAAAATGCATCTAAGTTTACTTCTTGAGGTACTATTCCTATTGATGCTTTTACTTGGCGGGGGTTTTGGTCTAAATTAAATCCCCACACATTAACTCTCCCACTTGTTTTAGTTACTGTTCCACCTAAGATACTTAGAAAAGTGGTCTTACCTGCGCCATTGGGCCCAAGTAATCCGAATACTTCTCCTTGCTCTACTTTAAAACTCAAATTTGAGAGCGCTTTGTTTTCTTTTTTTGTTTTAGAATCTAAATAAACCTTTGTAAGATTTTCAACAGTTAAAGCATTTTTAATCATAGTTTTTTTAATTATAGGCAAGAAATCAATGTAATATATATATATGAGTTCATTAAAAAAAACAGATCATTTTTATCTTATAGATGGTTCAGGCTATATTTTTAGAGCCTATTACGCTTTACCACCCTTATCTAGAAAAAGTGATGGTTTACCAACAGGAGCAGTTAATGGTTTCTGCTCAATGATATTTAAACTATTAGAAGATGTTAGATCTGATGACTCAAAACATAAACCTACGCACTTTGCCGTAATATTTGACTCAGCGAGAAAAAATTTTAGAAATGACATTTATAGTGAGTACAAAGCTAACCGAGCAGAGGCACCCGATGATTTAGCCCCTCAGTTTGAGTACATTAGAAAATCAGTTAAAGCTTTTAATTTACCTTCAATTGAACTTCTTAATTATGAGGCTGATGATTTAATAGCTACCTATGCAAAACAAATTACTGAAGCTGGTGCGAAAGTAACCGTAATTTCTTCTGATAAAGATTTAATGCAATTAGTTTCTAATAAAGTTAGATTGTTTGATCCCATGAAAAGTAGAGTAATAGGGGAAAAGGAAGTGATAGAAAAATTTGGAGTAAAACCCAAACAAGTAATTGATGTTCAATCACTTGCCGGCGACTCTTCAGACAATGTTCCCGGTGTTCCTGGTATCGGAATTAAAACTGCAGCAGAACTGATTAATAAGTATAAAAATCTAGATAAACTTTTAAGCAAAGCATCTGAGATTCCTCAAAATAAAAGAAGAGAAACATTATTGGCCAATAAAGATAAAGCTTTATTAAGTAAAAAACTTGTTACATTAAAAGATGATGTGCCAGTAAAAAATGACCCAAACGAGTTCTTAATTAAAGATATAGATAAAGATAAACTTTATGAATTTTTAAGGGAAATGGAATTTAATAGATTGTTAAGTCAGGTAATTAGTTTTTATGGTGATCCAGATAATAAATCTTCTATTTCAGAAATTAAATCAAAAAAAATAACTAAGATCGATACAAAATCTTATAAAAACATTATCAATGAAAAAGAATTAAATGAGCTAATCAAGAATCTAAATGAAAAGTCAATTATTGCTATTGATACAGAAACTTCATCAATAAATCCCCGGGAAGCTGAATTAATAGGCATCTCGATAAGTTATGCCACAAATGCGTCCTTTTATATACCGCTGGGCCATAAAAATACTAAATGTTTAAAAAAAAATTTAGTTTTAGATAAGCTTAAAATTATTCTTGAGGACTCTAGTATTAAAAAAGTGTGTCAGAATACAAAATATGATTTTATTGTTTTTAAAAATCATAACATTGAATTAGATTCAGTCGAGGACACAATGCTATTATCTTATACTTTAGATGCAGGAAATAACCGACATAACATGGATACATTATCCGAAATTCATCTTGGACATAAAACTATTTCTTATAAGGATTTAGTCGGTACCGGAAAAAAACAAATAAAATTTTCTGATGTAGATTTAAAATCTGCCACAGAATATGCAGCTGAGGATGCTGACGTTACTTTAAGATTATACAATATTTTATCAGAAAGAGTTGCAGAAGAAAAATTAGAAAAAATTTACGAAATTTTTGAAAAACCAATGATCAAAATTTTATCAAAATTAGAAACTAATGGAATTAAAGTTGATGATAATTATTTAAAAAAACTTTCAAAAAAATTCGAAGAACGATTGATAAAAATTGAAAAAGAAATATATAAAATTGCAGGAAAAAAATTTAATATTGGATCACCCAAACAATTGGGTGAAATAATATATAATGATTTAAAAATTGCAAAATTAAAAAAAACCAAAAAAGGAAGTTTAGCAACAAGTGCTAAAATTCTAGAGGATCTTGCCCTTACAGGGCATAAGTTTCCTAATTTAATTTTAGAGTGGAGACAAGTGTCTAAACTAAAAAGTACGTACACAGATGCTTTACAAGAACATATAAACAAAAAAACAAAGAGAGTGCACACCTCTTTTTTATTGGCCGCCACAAACACTGGCAGGTTAGCTTCAAGTGATCCAAATTTACAAAATATACCAATAAAAACGTTAGATGGAAAAGAAATAAGAAAAGCATTTATTGCAGAAAAAAATAATCTTTTAATTTCAGCTGATTACAATCAAATAGAGATGAGAATACTTGCTGATATGGCGGACGTAAAAGAATTAAAAAAAGCTTTTAAAAACAATCAAGACATACATTCGTTAACAGCAAGCCAAGTGTTTGGCGTTCCAATTAATAAAGTTAGTGACGATTATAGAAGAAAAGCTAAAGCAATTAATTTTGGTATAATATATGGAATAACACAATACGGTCTGGCAAAACAAATATCAGTTTCTCATACAGAGGCTTTAGATTTTATTAATTCATATTTTAAAAAATTTCCAGAAATTAAAGAGTATATGAACACCACTGTTAAGATTTGTAGAAAACAAGGTTACGTTACTAATATTTTTGGAAGAAGAATTAATTTAAGGGGAATCAATGATAAAAACTTTAGTGTCAGAAGCTTTCAAGAAAGAGCTGCGATTAATGCTCCAATTCAAGGATCAGCTGCTGATATAATTAGATTGGCTATGATTAAAATAGATAAAATTTTAGAAGAAAATAATAAAGCAAAAATGTTACTTCAAATTCATGATGAATTAATTTTTGAATGCTTAGCTAAAGATGAAAATCAACTTAAAAAAGTTATTAAAGAAGCAATGGTGTCTGTCTCGAGTTCAGATCATCACATGTTTTCGATTCCATTAGAAGTAAGTATTAATTCAGGCACTAACTGGGGGGAGGCCCATTAATAGCCTAAATTTTGACATTAAGATTAGCAGAATGAAATCATGACACAAACAATAGCTTTAGTTGATGATGATAGAAATATACTTACGGGCATAAGTATGGCTCTTGAACGTGAAGGATTTAAAGTTCAAACTTATATTGATGGCGAGTCAGCTTTGATCGGCTTAACAAGAAATCCTCCAGATTTAGCAGTTCTAGATATTAAGATGCCACGTATGGACGGTGAAGAACTATTAAAAAAATTAAAAAAAAAAATGTCTATTCCAATAATTTTTCTTACCTCAAAAGATGATGAAGTAGACGAACTTCTAGGGCTAAAATTAGGAGCTGATGATTTCGTTAAAAAATCTGGTGGCTTTTCAACTAAAGTTTTGATTGAAAGAATTAGGGTTCAATTAAGAAAAAAAAATAATGTAGTTGATGATACAAAAAATATCATAGTGCACGGTAAATTAAAGTTAGATCCAGCTCAATTAGAGTGTGAGTGGAATAGTAAAGCTCTACCAGATAAGCTTACAACCACAGAATTTTTAATAGTAAAAGAACTAGCAAAAAGACCAGGCGTGATTAAGGAAAGAGCCCATTTAATGGATATTGCGTATAAAGAAAATACAGAAATAGAAGACAGAACTATTGATAGTCACGTAAAAAGAATAAGAAAAAAGTTCAAAAAAGTGGATGAAAAATTTTCAGCGATTGAAACTAGATATGGAAGTGGGTATAGATGGAATGTTAGTTAATGAAACAAAAAAAATCAGCTTCTATACTAAAGAAGTTCCTTTTATTTAATTTTACAGTATTTTCTGTTTTAGGAATTTTTACCATTATTTATTTGGAAGCAATTCAGCCTAATCTAGTTAAAAATAGAACAATTAATCACAAAGTTATAATTAGCAATACAGTTGATAATTTTGAAAGGCTGAGTATAGATTTTACAAAAGAAGGAATAAGAACTTTTTTACTATCAGCACGATTTTTATTTCAAAGTTTAGATAGAGTGCAATTTTATGATTTAGAAGGCAACTTAATTGGAGATACAAATATTTTAGATTTAGATCAAAAAGTATTTTCTAGATCAGACTATATTATTGAAGAGACGATTGACGGTAAGTCTATTACACCTGAAATTCAAGAACGACTTGAAGAAGAAGAAAAGGATAATATTAAAGAAATTATATTGAATCAATATATTGACCAATCAATTACTTTAGACGAAACAATCAAAAATGATTATTTTGTAAGCACTCTTAGTAAAGTAAATATCAATAAAAATGAAATAGGTTTTATTGTAGTGTCCGAACAAGCTAATGAAATTATCACAGCTGTAAAAGAACGAAAAGCATTTATAGTTAGAACAATGATTGCTGTTGCGATTGTAATTTTAATTTTTTCACTTTTTTTAAATAAATATATTTTAAAACCAATTGGTCTATTAGTAAAATTTAGTGAAGCTATTAAAAAAAAATCTAATCAGAGTATTGATATTAAAAAAGTATTTGTTAGAGATGATGAAATTGGCAAATTAACTGTTTCGATTGATGAGATGACAAAAGAACTTCAGCAAAGAACTAATCGCGCTGAGACATTTTCAAACGATTTAGCACATGAAATCAGAAATCCCTTAGCTTCACTAAAAAGTGCATCCGAACTATTAGATAAAACAACTGAAAAAAATGAAAGTGAAAAATTACTTAAAATAATAAATCACGATGTAGAAAGAATTGAAAGATTAATAACTGACTACTCTCAAATGCTCAAAGATGAAGCATCATTATCAAGAGAAAAAATGAGCAAAATAAATTTAATTGAAATCATTAATAGTGTTGTGGAGGATTTTAAACAAGATTTAATAAATCAAAGCAAAAAAATAGAGATTAATATTAAAGATAAAGTAAATACAAAAAATGGTTACTATATTTTTGGAATAGGCAATCGTTTGGAGCAGGTAATAGCTAACTTATTGGATAATTCAATTTCATTCAGCCAGAATAATCAAAAAATTGAAATTATTCTTGAAGAAACATCAACTAATGTATTAATGACTATAAAAGATGAAGGGCCAGGTTTTTCAGAAACTTCAACACAAAAAATATTTAAGAGATTTTATAGCA
>Ga0213868_10000293_pt1 | contig 47290 bp, 43 predicted proteins | sample PICome_9_FD_160087 | JGI IMG/M metagenome (GOLD analysis project Ga0213868, IMG submission 160087) | Coastal seawater microbial communities near Pivers Island, North Carolina, United States - PICO127 | ecosystem: Environmental > Aquatic > Marine > Coastal | place: USA: North Carolina...
TGGCTTGGCAACTAACGGTGCTGATGGAAATGCTGAAGTAGAAGCAAACGTCAGAGCAAAAGTTCAAAAACTTTGTGATCAATTCCCAATCTATGAACAACTATAAATCATAAGCGGAATAAAAGGCATTATAAAATATTGCGTACCACAGCTTAGGCGCATAGAGTAGTGGTACGTATTAAAGAGGCCATCTTGTTTCGATTAATTTTACTTTTTTTTATAATATCTTTATCTGCATGTACCGCTCATAAAGAAAAAGGAAAACTTTCGTTTTTTGAACTATTTAATACACAACAAGATGAATGGCTTAATCTAATTCCAACCGAAGAACTTAAATCCATAAATGGACAAAATAGATCTGAAACAAATAACCACGAAACGAACAATGATAATCGTGTTGAACAACTGCGAAAAAAAGCACAAGAATTGTCTGATTATGAATTCTAAGGCGTTGTCCTGCAGCTAACTTTTTAGTAACAAAAAAACAACTTAATCGACGGGAATAGTAAAAAATGTCTGATCCGATCAAAATTGGCATAGCTGGTCTAGGTACCGTTGGTGCTGGACTTATTAAAATTATTCAAAAAAATTCAGATATTTTAAATACACGTGTGGGTAGATCTATTGAAATAGTAGCGGTATCTGCATTGTCAAAAACAAAAGATAGAGGTGTAGATTTATCGTCATATCAATGGGAAGATGATCCAGTTATATTAGCGAAAAGAGACGATATAGATATTTTTGTTGAATTGATTGGTGGCGAGGCAGGACAAACAAAAGAGGCAATTGAAGAGGCCATCAAACATGGAAAACATGTAGTAACAGCAAACAAAGCAATGTTAGCAGTGCATGGTCAGGAACTGGCTATTTCTGCTGAAAATAATAATGTAAATTTAAGATTTGAAGCCGCTGTAGCCGGTGGTATTCCTGTTATCAAAACGCTCACAGAAAGTCTTGCAGGTAATAACATTAAAAGAATTATGGGTGTAATGAATGGTACCTGCAATTACATTTTAACCCGCATGGAAGATACTGGATTAGCATATGAAGAAATATTTGAAGAAGCCAATCAACTTGGCTTCCTAGAAGCTGACCCAAATTTAGATGTAGGTGGAATTGATGCAGCACATAAATTAGTTTTGTTATCTTCAATTGCTTATGGAACACAGGTAGATTTCAAGGGGGCGATTCTTGAGGGAATTGGTCGAATTACAATAGAAGACATAAGAGCAGCTTCTGATATGGGATACCGCATAAAATTATTAGGGGTATCAACGCTAAATGATCATGGATTATCGCAAACTATGAGGCCTTGTTTGGTTCCAACCACATCACCATTGGCACAGTTAGATGGTGGTACAAATATGATTATTATAGAGGGTGATGCAGTTGGACAAATTGTATTAAGAGGTGCAGGTGCTGGCGAAGGCCCAACTGCAAGTGCTGTAATTGCGGATATTTTAGACATTGCTCGGGGTATCAATATACCAGTGTTTGGACAACCTGCTCATACTTTAAATAAAGTACCCTCTGTAAATACATCAGTTGAGAATTCATTTTATTTGCGTCTTAATTTAAAAGATGAGGCAGGTATTTTAGCAAAAGTATCAGCAGCATTAGCGAATTATGGTATTTCGATCGATAGGATCAGGCAAGAAGGTCATGAAACAGACGCCGCCCCAGTAATTATAGTTACACACCCTACTGATCGTGATACTTTAAACAAAGCTATATTTGAAATCGAAGAAACTAGTGCCGCAATAGACACTCCAGTAGTTTTACGTATTGAAGCAGTTTAAATAAATATAACAAAAGTATGCTATATTTTATTTGTTAAAATAATAATATAATAGTTTTAATTAAATATTTCACTGATTGTGGATAAATAATGGAAAATATATTTCTAGGCGTTGAACGTTCAATATCTGGTCGCTGTTGGACTGGTCCAAATATTGCGGTAGATCGAAAAGCCGAAATGATCATACAAGAAAATAACTTTTCATCCGCTATGGCCAACGTACTTGCTCGATTAGGTGTTGAAGCTAATCAAGCTAAAAATTACACTCAACCTTCCCTAAGAGACTTGATGCCAAACCCGTTAAAAATATTGGACATGGAAAAAGCTGCATCAAGAATAAATCTTGCAGTAGAAAATCATGAGCAGGTTGCAATTTTTGCTGATTACGATGTTGACGGTGCGACGTCTGGGGCACTTTTACATGATTGGCTTACACAATTAGGAATTCATCCTACGCTATATGTTCCAGACCGAATTGAAGAAGGTTATGGACCAAATATTGAAGCTATGGAAATGCTATCAAATAACCATGATTTAATCATATGCGTTGATTGTGGCACATTATCGCACGAACCAATAAACAAAATAACAAATACAGATATAATTATTCTTGACCATCATCTTGGAGGAGAAACACTCCCCAATGCATTTGCAATCGTCAATCCTAATAGACAAGATGAAAAAGGTGATTTGTATTATCTTTGTGCTGCAGGTGTTGTATTTCTTACACTTGTAGCAGCCAATTCTATTCTTCGAAAAAAAAATAAACCGACACCAGAATTATTAAATATGTTGGATTTAGTGGCATTAGGCACTGTAGCAGATGTTGCACCTTTAATTGGATTCAATCGGGCTTTGGTAAGGCAAGGATTGAAAATTATGGCAAAAAGACAACGTATAGGACTAACTGCACTCACTGACGTAGCAAAAATGAATAATGCACCAACACCATATCATTTAGGCTATTTATTAGGGCCCAGAATTAATGCTGGCGGACGTGTTGGCAAAGCTGATTTGGGCATTAGACTATTAACTTGTAAAGATTACAACGAGGCAAATTCTATAGCTGAGAAACTAAACCAACTTAATGATGAGCGTCGCTCCATTGAATCCGCGGTACAGTTTCAAGCATTAGAGCAGGTTGAAAAAAGGGGGACAAATAATACTTTAGTCTGGGCAGCTGGTGAAGGTTGGCATCCTGGTGTAGTGGGTATTGTGGCCTCAAGGATTAAAGAAATTACAAATAGACCTACTGTAATCATTGGCTTGGATGAAGATGTAGGGAAAGGATCAGGAAGATCAGTTAGTGGAATAGATTTAGGATCATCTATAGCATCCTTGCAAAGAGAAAATTTGATTATAAAAGGTGGTGGTCACAAAATGGCTGCTGGATTATCCTTGGAAAGGAAAAATTTAGACACAGCCATGTCACGGTTAAACGAACTCCTTACAAAACAAGACTCTGAAAAAATTCAGTCAAAAGAATTACCATTAGATGGCGCTTTATCAATATCTGCAATTACAATTGATTTACTAGAACAATTAGAAACTGCTGGTCCATTTGGTGCTGGAGCATCTAGTCCGAAGTTTGCAATTCCATTTATGCGTGTAGCTTTTGCAAAAAGGGCTGGTGAAACTCATTTAAGACTACGATTTATCGATGATTCAGGCAGTACAATTGATGCAATTGCATTTGGTGCTTTTAAAAGTGATTTAGGTGAAACTTTAGTAAACCATAAAGGACATATTTTTCATATTGCTGGAAGATTAGAAATTGATAATTGGAATGGTCGAATGCGACCAAAACTTAATTTAGAAGATGCTGCGTTAGTAAATTAACACGCTTTAATAAAGTGTTTTTACTTCGGAAAAATATTGATAAATTTTTTTCTTTTTTTCAAAATATATCTTGCAAGAGGAAGTTCCTTGGCCTAAACACCGGCTCATCACAGTGCGGTCCCTTCGTCTATCGGTTAGGACGCCAGGTTTTCAACCTGGAAAGAGGGGTTCAATTCCCCTAGGGACTGCCAGTGATAATTTTATCTTCAATTAGGAAATTTTGTCTACGGGTACTTTGCCTGAGAAGAATTCATTGAGATTTTTGATTACGCGAAAGCCCATAGCTTCACGTGTTTCATTCGTTGCGCTACCCAAATGTGGCAAAAGTATTGCATTATTACAGTCTAGATAATCTTTATTTAAATTAGGTTCTCCATTGTAAACATCTAAACCAGCAGCATTAATTATTTTATTTTTCAAAGCATATATTAATGCATTATCATTCACTACCTCTCCACGTGCTGTATTAATCAAGATTGATTCTTTTTTCATTAATTTCAATTCTTCAGAGCCGATTAAATCACGGTTTTCTTCACCTCCTGGGCAATGCAAAGATAAGAAATCAATATTAGGTAATAAATCATTTATTTTATCAATTTGAACTGCATTGGTATGAGAGAGAATTCTGGGGTCAATTGAAGATCTATTTTGAACTAAAATTTTCATCCCAAATCCATGATGGGCACGTTTTGCGACTTCTTGACCGATTCTTCCAAAACCAATTATACCAAGTGTTTTTCCAGTCAATTTAGTTCCAACTAAATGTGTAGGTCTCCATCCTTCCCATTTATTAGCACGAACTTCACGCTCACCTTCTCCAGCTCGCCTTGCAGCCATCAACATCAAAGTAAGAGTTATATCGGCAGTACAATCAGATAGAACATCAGGAGTATTAGTTACAGTAATCCCCAAAGATTGTGCTGCTGATATATCTATATGTGCATAACCAACACCATAGTTGCCCAATATTCGAGTTCGTATATCTGTAGTCTCAAAAATCTTCTTTGGCATTATGTCAGTAACGGTTGGCAATATTGCATCATATTTTTTTAATGCTTCGCAAAAATCATTAATGTTGAGCGCTGTATCAGTATCATTAAATGTAACATCGTAGGTTTCTGAAAGTTTTATTTCCACTTTCTTTGGCCATCGTCTTGTTACCAAAATTTTAGGTTTTCCCATTTAAATCTCCGATATCATGACATTATAAATATTTTATATAAAAACCTTTTATTACTTATTCGCAAGAATTAAACATTAATATCATAATTAATGAATTAATACCCAAACAGTCAAAAAAATATAGGTATAGCTAACTCTTTATTCAGGATTTGAACGTGTATTGATTTGATCATGCTGAATTTGGATATAAGATGGCCAAGTACTTTTGATGTAAGATAAAACAGCAATAATTTCGTAATCACTTAACATATCTTCATATGCAGGCATGTTATTTGGATATTTTTTTCCTATAATTTTTTCTATGCCATATTTTGTCATCAAGAAGAGGTTGTAATCAGAATGATGCCATGTATGCCCATTTTTATCATGCGGAGGTGCAGGCATATAGCCTTTATCATCTCGCTCTCGCCAGTTAGCCTGACCAGCAAGATTTTTACCATGACAAGAAGCGCATTCTTGTAAATATATATCTTTACCAAAAGTAATAGTTTCTGAATTATCAGGCATCAAAGATATATTTGCATGTGTTTGATTGTTTAGTGAAAGAATTAAATAAAGACCAATAGCAAATAAATTTAATTTACATCCATGAAGAAACTTATGATTCAACTTTAAAAACATATTTCAATTATTATTTTTCCCTTAGTGACATGCCTTGCCCAAGACTTTTAGACGCCAATAATTATATGGAAGTGGAGTTATAAATCCAGCAAATAGCATAAAAGGTATGATAGACCATTTTAAAATTGCTCCACCAGTCAATATAACATCTGTTATATTCATTGCAGCCTCCATGGCAATCATAGATATTAATGACATACCAATTGCTGTTTTGAATGCTAAACTCAAAAACATCTGTCTCGAAAGAATTATTGTTTCAAGTATAATCGACGTAATTAATCCATTAAAAATTGCAAGACACATAATGACCCAAACTGGCCAACTAATTTCCATAAATTGAAAATAAGCAATTGTTCCGAAATCTCCTATACTACACCCAATTAAACACCATGTAGTATTGTAAGACGCCGTTTTCCAAGTGCTCCGACAAAACCAATCTATTCTTAAATTCATTATAATTAATTGCCATGTTGATATCTTATAAAGATGACAATAAAGTCTCCTCTAACAGGAGAGGCAAGGAAAAAATGAATATTGGAAAAGCAGCATCGCTCTCAGGTCTAACTGTTAAAACTGTACGTTATTACAGCAATATTGGAATTATTAATCCAGGTATCCACACAAAAACTGGCTACAGGAACTTTTCTAGCGATGATGTAGCCAAGCTTCAATTTGTTGGAAAGGCCCGCAAATTTAATTTTGGAATAGAAGAATGTCGAGAATTATTAGCCCTTTATGAAAATAAAGATAGGCCCAGTAAAGATGTCAAAAAAATAACTTTAGAAAAAATTTGTGAAATCGATATCAAATTAAGCGAACTAAAAAGCCTAAAAGATCAATTATCTAAATTAGCTTTAATTTGTGAGGGAAACGAAGAGTCTCAATGCCCAATTTTAGATGCTTTATCTGATGGATAAAAAATAATTATCTATAAAAGATATTGGGAGAGCAATAGACTTAAAATTAAGAATAATGGTAGCGGGACAGGGACTTGAACCCCGGACACGCGGATTATGATTCCGCTGCTCTAACCACCTGAGCTACCCCGCCACAGGGTGCTCGTTGAATATTGGAAACGTAATGATGCGTCAAGCTGCTTTTATTCTAAATTACTACTAAATTGATGCTTAAATTATTTGAGATGAAATCATTATCTAAAACTTGAACCATTGCATACAATTTATGAAACTCTATAAGACGTTATATGTCACAAAATCCTCCAGAACTCCGTCCAGATCTTGCACCAAAGATGCAGATTAATTCAACATCTAGAAAAGGTCAGCCACAAATTGGTATGGTTAGCCTTGGTTGCCCTAAGGCGCTAGTTGATAGTGAGAGAATTTTAACAAGGCTCCGAGCTGAAGGATATGCAATTAGCCCAGAATATGGTGGTGCAGATGCAGTAATTGTAAACACTTGTGGCTTCTTAGATAGTGCAAAACTTGAAAGTTTAGATGCAATTGGTGAAGCTTTATCTGAAAATGGGAGGGTTATAGTTACCGGATGCTTGGGTGCTGAAGAAGATTACATACGTAAAAACCACCCATCAGTTTTAGCAGTCACTGGCCCACATCAATACGAAAAAGTATTAGATGCAGTCCACAAAGCTGTTCCTCCAAGTCCTGATCCATTTATTGACTTATTGCCAGCTAGCGGCGTCTCACTAACGCCTAGGCATTATAGTTATTTGAAAATATCCGAAGGATGTAATCACAAGTGTAAATTTTGTATTATACCAGATATGCGTGGAAAACTTATGTCGCGACCAGCTCATGCTGTAATAAGAGAAGCTGAAAAGTTAGTAGCTTCCGGAGTTAAGGAACTTTTAGTTATATCTCAAGATACGTCAGCCTATGGTCTAGATATAAAACACAATACAGAACATGATCATCGGGCACATATAACTGATCTCACACAGGATTTAGGATCTTTAGGAGCATGGATACGCTTACATTATGTATACCCATATCCCCATGTAAGAAATTTAATTCCTTTAATGGCAGATCATTCAAACAATATTTTGCCATATTTGGATATACCCTTCCAACATAGTCACCCAGATGTATTAAAACGTATGGCTAGACCTGCAAAATCATCAAATACTTTGAATGAAATTGCAGCATGGCGAAATGACTGTCCAGATATTACATTACGATCAACTTTTATTGTTGGGTATCCAGGCGAAACGGAGACAGAGTTTCAACATCTTCTCGATTGGTTAGACGAAGCACAGCTAGATCGTGTAGGATGTTTTCAATATGAAAATGTTGATGGCGCAAGATCAAATATACTCAAAGATCATGTAGATGCTGATGTAAAGCAAGATAGATGGGAAAGATTTATGCAAAAATCACAAGCTATCTCAGAAGCTAAATTAGCAAGTAAAGTAGGGCTTACACTAGACGTAATAGTAGATAATATTGATGAAGACGGGGTAGCTACTTGCCGAACAAAAGCTGATGCACCTGAAATTGATGGTAATCTGTTTATTGATGAAAATACTAATACAATTAAAGTTGGGCAAATTGTTACCGTAAAAGTAGATGAAGCTTCCGAATATGATTTATGGGGACAAATAATATAACAAATACTTTTTTGTATTTCTTTATTTTTTACATGTCATTCAAATAAATTTGAGTGCAAGTCTTAACATGCCTAAATCTATCACCACCTAAATGGACACCACCATACCATCTAGATACAACTATAATATGGTTGTATAATTTTGCTGAATTTAAAATCCGTAGTATGATGTTTCCGGCGCCTCCTTCACCATCATCATCTTTTATTTCAACACCATCAGATAAGATCAATCCCCATGTATTATGTGTAGCCTTTGAATATTTTTTATTACGTTTTAAATTTTTTATAAAATTCTGAGCTTCTAGTTTTGAATAAACCAATCCACCGCTAACAGAATATTTCGAACCTTTATCAGTTAAAATATTTTGTATAATTTTCATAATATAAATAAAGTTTAAGCTGTCAGACCTTCAGGTTCTGCAAGATTATTAGATCGACAACAAGCTGTTAAAGTATTTGCTAATAGACATGCAATTGTCATAGGTCCAACTCCACCAGGTACTGGTGTTATTGCGCCTGCTTTGGCAGAAGCGCTTGCAAAATCAACATCACCAACTAGTTTAAATTTACCTTCTTTATCTGGATGCGGTATACGATTTATTCCAACATCAATAACTGTAGCTCCATCCGCTATCCAATCACCTGTAATCATTTCAGGGCGGCCCACAGCAGCTATAACTATATCTGCTGTACGACAAACAGCTTCAATATTTTTTGTTCTACTATGAGCAATAGTTACGGTGCAGCTATCACGTAACAAAAGATTTGCCATTGGTTTGCCAACTATATTAGATCTGCCTACAACCACTGCATTCAAACCAGATAATGAACCATGATGGTCGCGCAACATCATTAAACATCCTAATGGTGTACATGGAACCATTGATTTTTGACCAGTCGATAGCATTCCTACATTAGATATATGAAATCCATCTACATCTTTTTCTGGTATTATAGAATTAATAACTAGTTCTTCATCTAAATGTTTTGGAAGTGGCAATTGACATAAAATTCCATTTACTTTGGGATCGTTATTTAAATCATTTATTAACTTTAATAGATCAGATTCAGTCGTGTCAGCTGATAACCGATGTTCATAGCTGTTCATACCAACTTCTAACGTAGAAGCATGTTTATTCCTAACGTAAACTTGACTTGCTGCATCTTCACCAACAAGAACAACAGCTAAACCTGGAATTATATTATGTTCATCTTTTAATTTTGAAACTTGTTCAGCAACTTGAGCGCGTACACTCGCTGCAAATTCTTTTCCATCAATAACTTTTGCAGCCATGGCAATCCCCTTTTTGTAAAAAGCGCGCTCTTATTTAAGCGCGCTTATTGCTTTTATTAAAACAAGCCATCAATTTGGCCATCGTCATTAAGCATAATTGCTTCAGCAGATGGAACACGTGGTAATCCTGGCATAGTCATAATCTCACCACAGATAGCAACGATAAATCCTGCCCCTGCTGACAACCTTACTTCTCTTACTGGAACAGAGTGTCCTGTAGGAGCTCCCCTCAGGTTTGGATCCGTGCTAAAGCTATACTGTGTTTTAGCCATACATATTGGAAGGTTTCCATAACCTTGCTCTTCCCACTGACGTAATTGATCACGTATTTTCTTATCTGCTAAAACCTCATCCGCACGATAAATACGTTTTGCAATTGTTTCTATTTTTTCAAATAAAGGCATTTCATCAGGATAGATTGGTGCAAAGTTTGCCATCTCAGCATCCGCTATTTCAGATACTCTTTTTGCAAGATCTGCAGATCCTTCAGAACCAAACTCCCAGTGTTTAGATAAAATCGCTTCTGAACCTTGGCTAGCTACGTAATCTTTTACTGCTTGAACTTCAGCATCTGTATCAGTCACAAAATGATTTATTGCAACAACGACTGGAACACCAAAAGATTTAAGGTTTTCAATATGTCTGCCAAGATTTGGACATCCATCATTTACGGCTGTTACATTTTCTGAACCCAAATCTGCTTTAGCCACTCCTCCATTCATTTTCATCGCACGAACTGTGGCAACAAGCACTACAACACTTGGTGCTATCCCAGCTTTTCGACATTTGATGTTTAAGAATTTTTCTGCACCTAAATCAGCGCCAAAGCCAGCTTCTGTTATAACATAGTCAGCGAGTTTAAGAGCAGTAGTTGTAGCCACCACAGAATTACAACCATGTGCAATATTAGCAAATGGTCCACCATGAACAAATGCTGGGTTATTTTCTAAAGTTTGAACAAGGTTAGGTTGCATAGCTTGCTGTAATAAAACAGCCATTGCACCATCAGCCTTAATATCACGAGCATAAATCGGTGAACGATCCCGTCTATAAGCTACTATTATGTCTCCAAGTCTCTTTTGCAAATCTTCCATGTCTAAAGCTAAACATAAAATCGCCATTACTTCTGAAGCAACAGTAATATCAAACCCTGATTGTCGAGGAAAGCCATTTGAAACACCACCAAGAGATGTAACTATATCACGCAATGCACGATCATTCATATCTAATACACGTCGCCAAACAACTCTTCTTTGATCAATTTCTAGCTCATTACCCCAATAAATATGATTATCAATCATTGCTGATAATAAGTTGTGAGCTGATGTAATTGCATGGAAGTCACCAGTGAAATGTAAATTCATCTCTTCCATGGGAACAACTTGAGCATATCCACCACCGGCGGCACCACCTTTCATACCAAAGCATGGGCCTAAAGAAGCTTCACGAATACAGACAGCAGCTTTTTTACCTATCTTGTTTAAGCCATCTCCTAAACCAACTGTGGTTGTTGTTTTACCTTCTCCCGCTGGTGTTGGATTAATTGCGGTAACTAGAATTAGTTTGCCATCTTTTTTACCACGTTGAGCTTTGATAAATTCTGCGCTTACTTTCGCTTTGTCATGACCAAACGGTAAAAGGTCAGCGTTTGGTATTCCGAGCTTTGCACCAATCTCTTGGATCGGTTTTTTATTTGCTTCACGAGCAATTTCAATATCTGTTTTATATGCCATTTTTGAGTCCCATCAAAAAGATTTTCTGTGTTACTTCTGACCTATTTTAACACTTAATGGACATTGAGTTTCCGACCTTATTAAATGTTTTATCGTCTTTATTAATGATTAGTTAGTTCTATCTTAACACAGATACAAAAAAGCCCGCTTAAGCGGGCTTTTGTTATTTTTCTGTTTTATCATCTGATTCAGATGATTTGCGTGGTTTCTTTGAGGTTTTAGGAACTGCAGCCAAACTTGGTTTGGCTTCTTTTTTATCGTCTTCATCCTCAGAAGTTAATTTTTGACCTTTAATTATCTTATTTATCTCATCGCCAGTCAAAGTTTCATATTCTAATAAACCTTGAGCTAACCGTTCAAACTCTTTCTTCTTTTTTTTCAAAATTGACAATGCAAGCGTATAACCATCATCGATGAGCTTTTTCACTTCTTGCTCAATTAATTCTTTCGTTTTCGTTGAAATCGAAAATCCACCAATATTCCCACCAGCATAACCCTCATGAGCAGCTTGATAGTCTATGTCACCAATTTTATCAGACATACCCCATCTCATAACCATTGCACGAGCTAAAGAAGATGCTTGCTGAATGTCCCCTGAAGGGCCGTTGGATACATCCTCTTCACCCCATTTTAAAATTTCAGCAGCTTTACCAGCCATTGTCATAGCTAATTTTTGCTTACATTCATTTTTATGCCAACTCAGGCGTTCAATTTCTGGAAGAGATACAACCATTCCTAAAGCGCCTCCCCTGGGAATAATCGTCGCCTTGTAAACTGGATCACATTTTTCTAAATTCAATCCAACAATTGCATGGCCTGCTTCATGGTATGCTGTATGTTCTTTTTGTTCATCAGTTAAAACCATTGAACGACGCTCAGCACCCATCATCACTTTATCTTTTGCAAATTCAAAATCTTCCATTGTTACAAAGCGCTTACCAGTTCTTGCAGCAGTTAACGCGGCTTCATTAACAAGATTAGCCAAGTCAGCACCTGAAAAACCTGGTGTTCCTCTAGCAATAATACGGAGGTCTACATCAGGACCTAATGGTGATTTTCGAGCATGAACACTTAGAATTTTTTCTCTACCCTTAATATCTGGATTTGGCACCTGAACCTGTCTGTCAAAACGACCAGGGCGCTTTAAGGCTGGATCTAAAACATCTGGGCGATTTGTAGCAGCTAATAAAATCACACCTTCATTTGCTGAGAACCCATCCATTTCAACTAATAATTGGTTCAATGTTTGCTCACGTTCATCATTACCACCACCATGACCTGCACCACGATGTCGACCTACAGCATCAATTTCATCAATAAACACAATACAAGGTGCATTTTTCTTAGCTTGCTCAAACATATCTCGAACTCGCGAAGCACCTACACCAACAAACATCTCTACAAAGTCTGATCCAGAGATCGTAAAAAACGGAACTCCAGCTTCACCTGCAATAGCACGTGCAAGCAATGTTTTACCAGTGCCTGGTGGACCAATTAACAAAGCACCTTTAGGTATCTGGCCTCCAAGACGACTAAATTTTTGTGGATCTCTTAGAAATTCAACTATTTCTTCAAGTTCTTCTTTTGCCTCATCTATACCTGCTACATCATCAAATGTTTTTCTATCTTCATTTTGATTTAAGAGTTTTGCCTTAGACTTACCAAAGCCCATTGCGCCACCTCGGCCACCACCTTGCATTCGGTTCATAAAGAAAAGCCAAACGCCTACAATTAAAACAAAAGGCAAGAGATATTGTATAAATGATGCAAGACCTGATTCTTGTTGTTTTACAGCCTCGATCTCAACATTATTATCTAACAAGGTTTCAGTGATACCATCATTAAAAGGCGAATTCGGGATAATTGAACGTAATTTGTTATTATTTGGGCCAAGGGTAATCGTTAAGTTCTCACCATCAATTTTAGCTGATTTAACATCACCTTTTTCAATCATTTCAATGGCTTGAGAGTATGGTATCTCATCAGAGGAATTCGAAGATGAATTACCACCAATTACTTGAAAAACTGCAATTAATAAAAGAAAAAGAACTACCCAAAAGGCAATATTCCGATTATTTCCCAAAATTTTAACTCCTTAATTACGCAGGGAAGGACCTGCATTATTTGTTATTAGATGTATAGTATTATTGAGAAGTTTCAATGCGTCACTATTGCTGAATAGAAATTTTGACTATCTTTTTTTAATATACATTTCCACCCCATATTCATACCAATCATTGGAGCTGCAATTAGTAATTCATCTTTCCATATTGCTGGACTTCCTAAAATACTAATTCGCGACATGTTTAAATCTCTCCAAGCTGGAAATTGGCTTAATCCTTTTTCTCCAAGAGGGCCTATGATAAGTTGATCTTTTGCTATGTCACTTTCTAAAATCCAACGCCCATCAAATTCTTCTAAAAAATTGTTTGAGCAACGGATTTTTGAAACTTCACGGCATATTTCAGCTTTTTTGCCATCGGTTATTACATGACATCCAGAAATTGTGTGCGATTTAGCTTTTGATAAATTTTTTATACTTTCACCAAGAGATTTAAATCTTGGGCGGTAAATTGATCCAGACACCCATTTTAATACATGAGAATAAATTCGATTCTGCAATTCAATAGATAAATCGTTAAATACCCCCAAATCGAGTTTTACTGACCCTAGCTTGGTAACTTCCGTGATACTTTCTATCTTTTCTTTTGTAATTAATTCCAGTGAATTCCTAGCAATACTCATTCTCTGAGCTGTCTCGCTTAAACAACCAACCGTAAGGCCAATACTATCCAAAAAACTTTGAGCTTCTCGCATTTTAACACGATCAAATTTCATATTTTTATTACTTGGATCTTCAAACCATGATATTTTATTCATGGTTAAATATTCACGCAATTGTGTACGTTGTAATTCAATTAGAGGCCGGAACCAAATTATGCCGTCTTTGTTGATTGACTCAGCCATTCCAGAAAGCCCATCAACACCAGATCCTCTAGCCAATCTTAACAAAAATGTTTCTGCCTGATCATCTATTGTATGCCCAGTTGCGATAGCATTTAAACCCAAACCATATGCCCAACTACCAATCAATCGATTGCGTGCTGACCTTGCAGCATCTTGCAAGTTTCCAGATTTATCCCATCCTGTCCATTTCAGAATTGTACATTTGATACCTAAGCTTTCACACGTTTTCTTTACTTTCTGAGCCTCTTTTGATGACTCTTCTCGCAAACCGTGATCTACGGTTGCTACAAAAATTGTCTTTTTATTTCTCTCGGCCCATTCTTTCGTTAAATATAAAAGAGCAGTCGAATCTCCACCTCCTGAAACTGATAATCCTATCTTGTCTCCAGAAATTTGCATTTCAAAAGTGTTCATTTTTTTAGTGAAGTGATTTAAAATATCCTGTGAACTATTATTTTTCACGAGCAACCTAAAATTTGCATTTCATATTGGGCTTCTTCTACAATCTGATTTCTTGGAAATCTTATCTCTACTCTACTTAAGATATTACATGCCTCATTAATTTTTTGCATTTTGCCCAAACTCATGCCCACATTCATTAATGCTTTTGCGGCATGCTTGCCATCAGGCTCTAATCTGAAACTTTCCAGATAACTTTTGCCAGCTGATTTCCAATCTTCCAACTCGCTGAATGCATCACCTTTTGAATAGTGAGCAGCGGTCAATAAAGGACCATTTGGAATGACATCAATTAATGAGTCAAATTGTATAATTGCTAATTCAAAGTTATTTTCATTTAAGGACATTAATGCAGTTTGATAGCTAGCTTTTAAAGCTTTTGCAGCAGATTTCCCACTTGGGTCCAATTCGTAACTTTTGAGATAATTTTTTAGAGCTGATTTCCAATTTTTTATGCCTGTATATGCATCACCTTTTGAATAATATAACGATCCCAATAAATTTTTATCTGAAGAAATATTTATTAAGCTATCAAATTTCAATAAGGCCAATTGGTATTCATTTTGGTCTAATAATTCTAAAGATGCATTGTAACTAGATTTAATAGCATTTTCAGCATATTTACCAGTTGGTTCTAATTTGAAACTTTCAAGATAACTGTCTATGGCCTGCACCCAAGAATTCATTCCAAAAAATGCATCACCTTTAGAATAATGTGCTGCTACTGTTAAAGGTCCGTTTGGGAAAGCATTTATTAGTTTATCAAATTCATTGATGGCTAACTCAAATTTTTCATCATTCAATAACTCTAATGCAGTATCGTAACTTGATTTCTCAGTAATTGCTAACTCAGCATTAGCATTTGATGTTTCTTTATTCCCACCAATTATACGAGAATTGCCTAATAAAGATAAATCTCCACCTTCTAATTCTGTTAAACGAAACTCTATGTCTCCAATTCGATTTGTAGCATCAAGAGCAATATTTTTTGTATAAAATTGTAATTCTTCAATAATTCCAGTCAAATTTCGTATCTCTTCTTCAATTGCATCAAGTCTAAACAAAACACTGCCAGCAGATTTCTTTATACCAGATGCTACGATATTCTCAGATGCTTCAATGGCATCTTTTACAATAGACGCTTTATTTTCAGACAACTCCAAGCGAATTTCAGAAATTTGTTCCGACAAATTATTTAACTCAGACTGAACGACTGAAAGTTCTTTAGAGTTTGTTTCAAATATACTATCAAGGTTTTGAAAAACTTCCTCTTGTATGCTTGTAAGCTCCTGAGATCTTTCATCAAAAATAATATCAAGATTTTCAGATAATTTCTTTTGAATTGCAGATAATTCGTTAGAGTTTTTTTCAAAGATCAGCCCAAGGTTGTCAAATACCTCTTGTTGAAAATTACTAAACTCTTTTGGCACATCTTCCATCTCATCTAAAGATTCCTGAGCATAAGAAGTAGTCGCCAATGGTACCAAAAAAGTTAATAATATAGCTTTAAAGAAGTTACTTAACATATGCTAATAGCCTAAACCTCCAGCAACCAGTGTCACAGATCGGCGGTTTTTAGACCAACAAGCTTCGTCTGAACAAATAGCCAGAGGTCGTTCTTTACCAAATGTGACTGTATTAATACGAGAGTCCGTTAATCCTCTACTCACTAAATAGTTTTGAACAGATGCAGCACGACGCGCACCAAGTGCTAAATTATATTCACGAGTTCCAGTTTCATCTGCGTGACCCTCAATCGTAATTGATTTATTGGGATTGTTTAACAACCACTCTGCTTGTTTATTAAGAAGGTCAGTCGCTTCTGCTGTTAATGATGATTGATCCACCAGGAATAATACTGTATCCCCAATTTCTTGGTTAAAATATTCAACTCCAGCTGGGTCAAGTGATGATTGCAAGATGCCATTATTGCCGCCAGATCCACCAATAGATCCGTCTGTATCACATGCGGTAAGGCCTAATAAGGCTAATGCTGTTAATGTAATTTTCATTGAGGTCATTTTGCTCTTCCTCTTAAATAAGTGCTTTGTATAACTTTTTGTTAATTTAATTATTAATTCATAATTTATGATAGTAGGTAATAGTTTTTATTTCAACAAGCCTGACCATGCAGGATCAGAACCGTTTTGAATTGTCTTTACTCGTTTTAGATTTCTTCCAGTTACATCAACTGAAAAAATCTCTGGAACTCCATTTGTACCAGCAGACTCTCTAAAGAACATTATTACACGTCCATTAGGAGACCAAGTAGGCCCTTCATCTAAAAAAGAAGCTGTTAAAAGGCGCTCATTACTTCCATCAGTACGCATTACACCAATATGAAATCTTCCTTGATTGATTTTTGTAAACGCAATCATGTCCCCTCTTGGAGACCAAACAGGCGTACCATAACTACCCTTCCCAAAACTTATCCGAGTAGCGTCTCCACCTGCCGAAGACATGATATATATTTGCTGTCTACCACCTCTATCTGATTCAAATACAATTTGTTTGCCATCAGGTGAATAACTTGGGGCAGTATCAATTGATGGACCAGAGGTTAATCGTGATTTACGGCCAGTGGCTAAAACAACTGAATATATATCTGTATTGCCGCGATCCGTTAAAGACATTACCACATTTCTTCCATCAGGGGAAAATCTTGGGGCAAATGTCATCCCAGGTTGGTCATCTAAGAGACGTTTATTTAATGTGTCAACGTTCATTAAATAAACCTTAGGCACACCGGTTTCGTAACTTGTGTAAACAATCTCTTCATTATTTGGAGAAAATCTTGGAGCTAAAACAATATCATTATCATCAGTTAGAAATCTACTATTAGCACCATCGTAATCCATAATAGTAAGTCTTTTTTTCCGAGCGTTTTTTGGACCCTGTTCAGATATGTATACTACTCTACTATCAAAATAAGCAGCTTCGCCAGTTAAGCGCGAATAGACAGCATCAGAAATTTTATGAGCCATTCTGCGCCAATTACCAATTGAAGCTTGGAACTGAAGACCTTCACCTAAAGCTTTTTGAGCGAATACATCAAACAAACGGAACTGAAGTATTAATTTATCACCTTGAATATTTACTGATCCTGTAATCAAGGCATCTGCATTAATAACTCTCCAATCGGCAAACTTTACAGGTGCGTTAAAATTTGTATTTGCTGATACATGTGCAGATTTTGGAATTTCTCGAAACAATCCAGAACCAACTAAGTCAGCCATAATCACAGATGTAATTTGATCAACATACTGAGGCGTTGTATCGCCAATTGCTGTAAACTGGGACAACGCAATCGGCATGGGCTTAATTACACCCTGCGTAATTTCTATCATAAGAGGTTTTGTTTCAGCAATTAAAATTGAAACTTTTGACATCAAAAACACCATACCAATTATAATTAATTTTATAAAATATCTCATTAACGTCCCATATTTTTTGGATTAAATTTTAAATTTAGTTCTTTCCAACCTTCATATATCTCTGGATCTAATTCATTGTAGGGGCTGCACCTTATTACAGCCCTTCTAGCAGCTTCAAATGCCTGTAAAGATCCCGCCTCAGAATCTGGTGTTAAATTTACAGGACTTTCCACCAATTTACCATCAATATCAAACTTTAGTCCTAAGATCATAACGTTCGTCAATCCATTTTCAACCCCAACAGGAGGATTCCAACAAAGTCTCATTTTATTTCTTATAATATTCCCAACACTTTCTTTTTGTGCAGGTGTTAAATCCAAAAATGGCTCTGGTTCATTTTTCTCTTTCAAGCTCTCCAAAATACTTTCAGCTGTTGCATCTTTTTTAGCCTCTACGACCTCTTTAGGTTTCAATTTTGGCTTTGTTTTAATCTCTTTCACTATTTTTAAATTTTTTGGTCTATTTTTAGGTTTTGACGTTCTACTTGGTACCAAATCACTTTCTTGCTCTTCCGCTTCAGTTACAATTTGTGTTGTAGTTTCTTCTGCTGGGGTATTCTCGATTAGCTCAATTTCTGATTTATCCTCATCAGCTCCACTTACATTTTCAAATGAAGTATCTTGAATCGAATTCATATCAGCAGGTTCTTCAGGTGCTTCATTTGAAATGTCAGATATTATTTCTGCTGCTTTTGGAGCTGCGTTTTCATTAAATTCAGGTGTTAGCTCCCCAAGATTGTCTTGATCAGTAATAGGCGCAACCGGATCAGTCTCAGAGTCACTAATAATTTCTTGCACTTCAGGCTCAGGTTCTGGTTCTTGCACTTCAGGCTCAGGCTCTGGTTCTTGCACTTCAGGCTCAGGTTCTGGTTCTTGTACGTCAGGCTCAGGTTCTGGTTTTTGCACGTCAGGCTCAGGCTCTGGTTCTATTTGGAAAATCGGTGTATTTTCTTTTGTTAGCAATTCAAATTCTTGTAAAGATATCAAACTGACTTCAGAAATTTGAATTGGATTTTCTTCATCTGCGCTAAAGATTGGCGCTCCAAAGATCGCAATACCAATAAGTATTGCATGTGCAGTTCCTGATATCTTGACGCCTAGATCCACTATACAGACCTAAGGATCGGAGCCATCTAATTTTGGCCCACCTGCGTCTGTTACTAAACCAATATTATTAAATCCAGCAGCATTTAAAGCACCCATAACTTCCATAACTGCAGCATAGTTTACTGAAGCATCTGCTCGTAAAAAAACTTTATTATTCGTTCTTTCTTCAGCCACAGCCACTAGCTTTTCTATCAAATTTTCATTTATAATTTCAATATTTTGCAATACAATCTTACCTTCTGATGACAAAGCTATTGTCAATGGCTCTTCTTGCTCTGTTGCTAATGGCTGAGCGGCTGTTTTTGGCAATTCAATTGGAACACCAACTGTCAACATTGGTGCCGCAACCATAAAAATTATCAAAAGAACCAACATAACATCAACAAAAGGTGTTACATTTATTTCAGCCATAGGTCGGTTTTTTGCATGTCCTCTGCGGCGCTTGCCACCTCCACCATCTCTTGGAGATATTGATGCCCCCATAATTAGCTCCTATGAATCAAGCTGACGTGATAAAATTGTCGAAAACTCATCAGCAAAGCTTTCATACCCGCCAACTAATCTATCAGCATCAGCAGATAACTTATTATAAAATATTACCGCAGGAATAGCCGCTAATAATCCAAGTGCAGTTGCAACCAAAGCCTCAGCAATCCCAGGAGCAACAACGGCTAAATTCGTATTTTGTTGAATTGCAATTTCTTCAAATGCATTTTTTATACCCCAAACTGTACCAAAAAGGCCAATAAATGGAGCGGTTGAGCCAACTGTTGCTAAGAATGTTAGGCCATTATTTAAAATTTCACTTTCACGTGCAATCGCCACATCCATTGATCTGTCAATTCTTTGTTGAGCACCACCTATTAAATCCTCACCACGATGAGATCTTTCCCATTCACTCATTGCCGCTACAAATATCTTTTCACTTGCACCTGATGGCTCAGATCCAACTCGATCATACAATTGATCTAACGGAGCTCCTGACCAAAAAGCTTTATCAAAAAGGTATGCATTTTTGCGCGCTTTTCTATAATTTATAAATTTTTGGATTATAATCGACCACGACCATATTGATGAAAATATCAACATTAACATTACTATTTTCACAGTAAATGTTGCGCGTAAGTATAAAGCTAGGACAGAAAAATCAATTTCTGACGCTGCGGTTAGTGCTTCAGTTTCCATAATACTGCTCATTCTACTTGGGGCTGTTATTTATTAACAACGCATTTATTATAAATCTTAACATAACGAGGTTGCATATAAAAACTATATTTTTGTTATTAAGATGCGCCTTAAGCGGCAAATTGCTTTAACTTATCAATTATATCATTTGGCAATCTTTTTGGGTGTCCTTGTGCGGTGATAAAAGCAACTGTTACAATTGATGAGAATAGTAATAAATTTTTATTAAAGACACATTGATTAAATTCTACTTTAGCGCCAGATATCTTTATTAATTGCGTTTCAACTCTTAGCTCATCATCTAGTTTTGCTGAAGCATGGTATTCTGCATTGATTTTTTTAACTACAAAAAAATGTCCCAATTCTCTAAGCAAATCTTGGTCAATTCCAGACTCTCTTATTAATGTAGAGCGCCCTCGTTCTATAAATTTTAAATAATTGGCGTAATATACTATGCCAGCTAAATCAGTATCTTCATAAAAAATACGGAAATCAAAATTGTGTATCATTTGTTCATACCAGAAATAAAAATATTTGACCTCGCAAATAATCTCAATGCATGGCTTTTATCTTGCGATGATACAGGTAAGACTGGATCATACGCGGCTCTAACTAATGCTGCATATTCTGGCTTTGGAACACACAAATTATTTTGAGATATTTGTGCTATTGGATTTTTATCAAGAAACGCTTTGCTAGAGAACAAAGCAAGGCATTGAAAAGTTTCTCCTGTTGCAAGAGCTTGTATCGACATCTCAGCCGTTTCATCAAAAACCTTTATTAATTGTACACACATCTTGATTCCACCCTCATTATCAAAGGCAAAAATTCTATAACTTTTAGTGGATGATGTTTGCAGTTTTTTTACAATATCATTTAAGTTTGGAATTAATTTCTTAAGATCAGGAACAGTTAAAATTTCCTCCCATTCTTTGCAAAAAAACCACATAAGATTTGCTCCCAACTCTGGGTCAGTCTCTTCAATTTTGTTGCCAGTAATACCAATCGTTGTGACTATAGATGTTTTTAAATGAACTAAAGTTTCATCATCAACCCCAAAAATGATAGGAACTATTGGCCTATTCCATCGAGCAAAACGAAAAACGCCATCAGTATCAGTAAATAAAGCTTCAATTTCTTTAAGACTCAAACCATCAGTCATTATTTTTAATCCACAAATAAATCAGATTGATTTATTGATTTTGGGACTTTTAATCCAAGATGGCTCCAAGCTTTTTGACCTAACATTCTTCCTCTTGGGGTTCTTTGTATTAAACCTTGCTGTAGAAGAAACGGTTCTACAACTTCCTCAATAGCATCTCGAGATTCAGAGAGCGCTGCTGCAATAGTCTCTATTCCAACAGGACCTCCAGCATAATTTTCAGCAACCATACGTAAATATCGTCTATCTGCACCATCAAGCCCCAAATCATCCACTCCTAAGCGAGTTAAGGAATTATCAGCAAGTTCCTTTGATATAGACCCATTTCCTTCAACCGTTGCAAAATCAACCACACGACGCAATAAACGCCCTGCAATTCTTGGAGTTCCTCGCGCGCGCCTTGCTATCTCTCGTGCCCCATCAGGTGTTGCCTCAATACCCATCAACCTGGCTGCACGTTCAACGATTAAACATAACTCATCAACAGTATAAAACTCCAATCTTGTTGGAATTCCAAAACGATCACGTAACGGTGTAGTTAATAAGCCTAATCTTGTTGTCGCACCAACTAATGTGAATGGCTGTAAATCAATTCGGACAGAACGTGCAGCTGGGCCTTCTCCGATCATAAGATCAAGCTCAAAATCTTCTAATGCTGGATACAAAACTTCTTCTACAACTGGATTTAATCTATGGATTTCATCAATAAATAAAACATCTCGTTCTTCTAAATTTGTTAAAATAGCAGCTAAATCACCAGCTTTTGCTAATACTGGGCCAGATGTCATACGAAAATTAACACCAAGTTCTTTTGATATAATTTGCGCAAGTGTTGTTTTGCCTAACCCTGGGGGGCCATAGAACAATGTATGATCCATAGCTTGACCTCTTTTTTTTGCGCTCTCAATAAATACTTTTAAATTTGCGCGAGCTTCTGCTTGACCAGTGAAATCATTTAAATTTTGAGGTCTAAGAGCGCGATCAACATCATCTATTAAAGGCTCTGGTCGTAAATTTGGATCTGTATCTGTCATATCTTTCATTAGCCTATCGGCCCTTTGGAGCCAATAGCTTGAGTGCAGCTTTGATTATCTCAGTAGAAATTGAGCTGGGTATTTCACTTGTTACTTGAGCAATAGCTCCTGCAGCATCTCCATGCCCGTAACCTAGATTAATTAATGCAGACAGAGCATCAGCTTGAGCACTAGCTTCTGACTTTTGATTCTTAGTTATTACAGGCGTTTCAACAGGAGTTTGGACATCAATGACCATACTTACATCTGCTTCTACAATTGCCGAGCCTTCTCCACCCATAGCCATTATTTTTGGTGCCTTGTCTTTTAATTCAGTAATAACTCTTTGTGCTATTTTGGGTCCTATTCCTTGCGCTGATTTAATTGCACTTACATCACCAAGCGCTATTGCCTTTGATACACCATCCGTACCTAAAGTAGACGCTATAGCTAAGGCAGCTTTTGCTCCGACGCCTTGAACTGTTGTTAATAATTTATGCCACTCTTTGTCTGCTAATGTCGTGAAACCAAACAATTGCAAATTATCCTCACGAACAAGTAAATCAGTATATAAAGCTACAACGCCACCTCGCGAAGGCAATCCAGATAAAGTTCGTTCAGAACAATAAACCATATAACCAACACCTTGAACGTCTACTAAAACATGATCAGTTCCACGATAATCTACTCGACCTGTTATTTTTCCTATCATGCTACCCCCTGTGCCCTTGCAATTGCGGCATCTAATTTACCAGAGAATTGAGCATGGTGTGCATGACATAAAGCTATAGCCAGCGCATCAACTGCATCAGGTCCAGTAAATTTCACTCCAGGAAATTGCATTTTAACCATATGCTCAACTTGTTTTTTGTCGGCATGCCCAACACCCACAACTACCTTCTTTACAGTATTTGGTGCATATTCTGACACATCTAGTCCAGCCTGTGCAGGAGCAAGTAAGCAAATACCTCTCGCCTGACCTAACTTTAATGTTCCAGCACCATCTTTATTAACAAAAGTTTTTTCAACTGCTGATGTTGTTGGATGATATTTATTTATAACACTTGTTAATTGATTATGTAATTCCAATAATCGTTCAGCCAATGTACCCGTTGAAGAGTTGCAAACACCATTACTAATATGGCTAATTTTTGGGCCAATCACATCAACAACACCCCAACCCAAATTTCTTAATCCAGGATCAATACCAATAACACGCATATTAATATTCCATTTTATTTTTACACATAGCACGAAACAAGAACATTCGCCAAGTGTTGAATTTATTCAATTTAAAAACAGTAGTTTATACAAACTAAAAAGCTATGCATAAATTGCACAACGGGAATGCACAAATATCATTGGTAAATAGCAATATAGAAGCCTAGATGAGCCTAACAGACACTCACTGATAATAGGATTTTATCATGGCATACTTCGCAAATACAACATCACACCCATTTGGCTCAATTACTATTTTTAGAATTACAAATTTTATTGAAATTAATGCAGAAAAAGCTGTTAAATGGTATCAAACGCGTCAAACAAAAATCGTTCTTTCAAAGTTAACAGATCGTGAATTAAACGACATTGGACTTTCAAGAAGTGATATCAATAATATCTAATAACATTTCGTGGTATTATTTTAAGATATTTATAAGTTATTGAATTACGCCAAACATAATTAGATATGTTTGGCGTTTTTTATTACACTACTTCTTAAATTTTTCGAAATGTTAAAATTGACCATTCTGCTATATTTATATGATCAACCAGCTCAAATGATACATCAAGATAAGCCTCAATAACTGCATCTGCTTGAGTATTTAATAATCCTGATAAAATAACATACCCTCCGTTGCCAGAGTTTTGAGACATATCAGGAGCAAGTGCTACCAGCGGGCCTTTTAATATATTAGCTAAAATCAAATCATATGGAGCGGATGCCCTTAACTTAGGGTGATCAAACCCTGCACAAGTTATTACTTCAATACGATCACTTAGACCATTCGCATCAGCGTTTGCTTTTGATGTTTCAGTCGCTATTTCATCTATATCACTTGCCAATACTTTATTTGGCCAACACATTGCGGCAGCCATTGCAAGCACTGCAGTCCCACAACCTATATCCACTACATTTTTTCCAATGAAACCTGATTTAACCAACTTATCCAATGCCATCAGGCATCCTTTAGTTGTTCCATGATGACCAGTTCCAAACGCCATTGCAGCTTCAATAAGCAATGGCTTGCAATTAGCTGGTACTTTTTCAGCATCATGTGAGCCATATACAAAAAAATCACCCGCTTCTACCGGAGCTAACTCACGACGGACTTCAGCAACCCAATCTTTATCTGGAACTTTTGACACTACAAACGGCTTAGCGCCATGAACTGTAGACAGTATCAAAAGTGCAATTTCGTCTGGAGCGTCAATAAAATAGGCACCAACCTCATAAAATCCAGAGCCATCCTCAATTTCAAAAACGCCCACTCCGTATGGTGGATGTTCCAAATTCTCCAACGCAAGCCCTAAATCATTTGCAGCATCTTTTCCTTCAAGTGTTGTCAGTGAAGTGTATGTTGGCATTTTATTCTCGTTTTAGATTGCGTTATGTTAGATAGCTGTTTACGTCAAGCATCCACTCCAATAGGACAACTTATTCCAGTTCCTCCAATGCCACAATAACCAGCAGGATTTTTAGCGAGATATTGTTGATGATACGTCTCCGCATAGAAAAACTCCGGGGCATCCAATATTTCAGATGTGATCATACCAATATTATTTAAGTTTAATCTTTGCTGATAAAGGTTTTTACTCGCAAAAGAGGCCAGCTTCTGATCAACATCATAACAATAAATTCCTGAACGATATTGCGTTCCTTGATCATTACCCTGTCTCATTCCTTGTGTAGGATTGTGACCTTCCCAGAACACTTTCAATAAACTCTCAAATGATATGATAGATTTATCAAAAACAACATAAACAACTTCATTATGACCAGTCATGCCAGAGCATACTTCTTCATACGTTGCATTAGGTGTATGTCCAGCTGCATAACCAACTGCAGTAGTCCAAACACCTTTAATGTTCCAAAATATTCTTTCTACACCCCAAAAGCAGCCCATACCAAACATAGCTTCACCAAAGCCTTCAGGTACAGGGCCTTTAATGGGCGTTTTTAATACAAAATGGTTTACTGCAGTTTCAATTTCATAATCTCTTCCAGGCAAAGCATTCTCTGGGCTGGGTATTTCTACAGGTCGCTTAGTAAAGAACATTGATGCATCCTTGATTTTATGAATTAATTTATAAATTTTTATATGGCTTTTTTGTGTGTTTTTTCAACTCTATTTATAAACCACCACCCGAAAATAACACTTAAAATACCCGCAAAAATATAAGCTAATCCCTGTCCATATACAACACCTGTAGAACCATAGATTGCTCCACCCATCATACAAAAAGGTAGCATAACCGCACCATCTTTCACCCAATTGAATAAAGTTGAATACAATGGTTTTCCTAAATTATTAAAAGAAGCATTAGAGACATAGAGCGCTCCAGCAAATATATAACTTCCTGCAGCAATATAATTAAATGCTGCAACTACATCTGCAGCTCCACCACTTAAATTAAATGTTCTTAAAATAAACGGTGTTAAAATGGCTAATAGTCCCCATATAAGAACTACGTAAAAAGTAGAGAAGATTAAAGCATCTCTATATGAACTTCTAACACGATCAAATTTATTTGCTCCAAAATTCTGCCCAATGATACCACCAATGGCCCCCGATAAAGCAAATACACCCCCAAAGGCCACAACAGTAACTCTACCAAGAACAGCCCACCCTGCCATAGCAGACTCACCAAATTCAGAAATGACACTGGTCGCAAACATATTACCGGTAGGGGAAGCTAATTGAGTTAGAAGTGTAGGAATGGCAATCATTGTAAAAGGTAGATACCATTTTTTAACGTCCTGAAAATTTATAGTAGCCGCTAAATCTTTTACTTTGATTACAAAATAAATTGCTAATATTGCAGATACTATTCTAGCAACAGACACCCCAAGGGCTGCACCCTGAATGCCCATATCAAATCCAAAAATAAATAATGGATCAACAATCGCAGCAACTATACCAGATGATATGGTTACCATCATTGATCTAAATCCATCACCTTCTGCACGCAGAACAGCTGATCCAATCATGCCAATTGCCATAATTGGCAATGATGGTACAGAAATTAATAAAAAGGTTGATGCCGTTTCTAAAACAATTCCTCTAGCGCCAATAGAAGCCAAGATTTCTTTATTAAAAGTTAATAAAAAAAACACGGTTATTGATAATGTTACAAATGTAAGTAATGCAAAAACACTAGTTTGTTTGCGCGCATCTTCCCAATTTTCCGCCCCAAGTGACCTAGAAACTAAGGCTGTCGTTGCTATCATAAATGCTATTCCAAAAGAGATAGTGAAAAACTGAACTGTCCAAGCGAACCCCATCGCTGCCATGAAACTTTCATTCTCAAGTTTTGAAACCCAGAACAAAGTTATAGCGTCAATTAAAAACATAAATGTTAGCCCAATCATGCCCGTAGTAGTCATAACAATTACATGGCGCATTGTGGAACCTGTGGTAAACCTAGCTTGCCGCTTCATAATTATGCCCTTAACTTTGAAAAAATAGTCTCATTATTAGCACTTGGTTTTTTGGGAATACAAAAAGATAAAACGAGTGAAATTGCAGCAATTCCCGAAGCCACAATAAATACAAATGCAGGTGAATATAACCAAACATACCCAAGAAGTGCTGGTAAGACGACTGCTCCTATATGGTTAATTGTAAAAGCCACTGCAGCCGTTGATGCTATATCTGCGGGATCAGCAATCTTTTGAAAATATGTCTTTTGTGCAATTGATAATCCAAAAAATAAATGGTCAAGAACATATAATACAGCAGCCAAAATAACGCTCCATCCAAAAGCATAAACACCGCCATATGCAGCAAAGATTATAATTAATCCAAAATACTCAAATATAAGGGCATTACGCTCACCAAACGTTTGAACAATACGCCCAATAATTGGCCCAAATAACATATTTGCAATATAGTTTATCAGAAATAATACTGTGACCTCATGAACTTGAAATCCAAACCGTTCAACCATCATAAATGCAGCAAAAACAATAAAAATTTGTCGCCTTGCACCTGCCATAAATTGAAGTGCGTAAAATAACCAATACCGCTTTCGTAAAATTAATGTTGAATTTTGGATTGTTGGGCCCTTGAAGCTTGGGTAGGCAAAATAACAAAACAAAGCTATTAAAATAGTAATACTACCACTAATTAAATAGAGTTTGTTATAATCCCACCCAAAATATTTCCATAAAATTGCAACTCCACCATATGCGATTAACGATCCTGCTGAACCTACGGCAAGAAGCCACCCTAATGTTTGAGGCGCTTTATCTTTGGGTATCCATTGCAGTTCCAAGCTTTGCTTAACAGTTTCATAATAATGAAAGCCAAGACTTGATATGAATGTCGTAATTAAGAGCCCACCAAAAGTGGGGAACCACGCAGTCACAGCAACAGCAAATCCAAGCATAATCAATGAAACAATAGCTAAGATTTGTTCACGCATCACCCATAGAACAACAATCACTGCAACAGCAAAGAAGCCAGGTATTTCTCTTACACTTTGAAGCCACCCTAGATCTGAACCATCAAAATTTGCACGATCATGAACAAAATTATTCAATAATGCCATCCAAGTAGCAAAACCCATATGCATTCCAAAAACCATCAAAGCTAACAGAGCTATTGGTCGTCTCCAAAAAGGAAGACTAAAAGCATTTTTTGTAAAGACGGTGTTCTTATTCAAATAAATAATTCCTGCTATGACAGACAACATAATGAATTATGTCTGATATAATTCTTTAATGTTAAAAAACAAAAAGCCGCACAAAATTGTACGGCTTTAAAAAATTCTTTAATTCTGAATTTAGTTTTTAGCGTAATATTCAACAACTAAATTTGGTTCCATTATTACTGGATATGGCACATCAGCAAGAGCTGGAGTACGTACAAATTCAGCTTTCATTTTTGATGAATCAACATTTATGTACTCTGCAAAATCACGCTCAGCAGATGCCAAAGCCTCAATTACTAGTGCCATTTGACGTGATTTTTCACGTACTTCGATTACATCACCTTCTTTAACTCTGTATGAAGGAATATTTACTTTTTTACCGTTAACAGTTACATGACCATGGTTTACAAACTGGCGTGCAGCGAAAACTGTTGGTACAAATTTTGAACGATATACAACAGCATCTAAACGACGCTCTAGAAGTCCTACCAAGTTTTCACCTGTATCACCATTAACTCGAACAGCTTCTGCGTAAATACGACGGAATTGTTTTTCAGTTAAATCACCATAATAGCCTTTAAGCTTTTGTTTAGCTCGCAACTGAATACCAAAATCAGATAATTTTTGTTTACGGCGCTGACCATGTTGGCCTGGTCCGTATTCACGACGATTAACTGGAGATTTAGGACGACCCCAAATGTTTTCACCCATGCGGCGGTCTAGTTTATGTTTGGCAGCTGTACGTTTAGTCATACGCTGGACTCCTTAAATTAAAATAAGAGCGCTTTCCTTTCCCTTAGCAGAAATGCTTTGGGCGACAGGCAACTTCTCACGAAGGCCACAAACACCAATATGGTCACCACTATGTGGCGATGAGCGGCTTATATAGGTAACAAAGGCAGAGTCAACGCCTTGTATATAAGTTTTTTCATTGACCACAGCCAAATGGAATACCAAGATTACTTTATGATTTTCAAAGAACCCATATCGCATTTTCCAATACCATTTGATCCTATAATCAGTGAAAACATAACTTCGAAATATATTGATTTACCCTCTAAAACTCAGGATTTGTTAAAAGGTGTTGCCGGCAGTAGTTCCTATTTAAGGAAATTATTAGAACAACATAGTGATTGGCTATTGAAACATTGGCAACTCAGTCCTGATCAAATTGTTACAGCAGCCCGTCAATTGGATGGTGATATAAACATTGCATTGAGAACTGCTAAAGCAAGAACAGCTTTAGTTTTAGCATTAATAGATTTATCACATTTGCGCCCACTTGAGTGGATAACAGAAAAATTAACAAATTTTGCTGATTTTGCAGTACAAACAGCCTTAAAAGCTGAACTTGGAATTTGTGTTAACCAAGGCAAAATCAAAAAGAAATTTCTTGATGAAAATGCGTCAGCTGGAATGTTTGTTTTAGCAATGGGGAAAATGGGTGCACATGAACTTAATTATTCATCTGATATAGATTTAATTTTTCTTTTTGATAGCTCCTTATTCCCAGTAGACAAAGTTTCAGAGTATCGATCCATATTTATCAAAGTTACTCAAAAAGTTTTTTCTTTAATTTCCAAAAATACTTCATATGGATATGTTTTTAGAACTGATTTACGATTACGTCCAAACCCTTCAGTGACATCAGTTTGCCCGACAATGCAAAGCGCTGAAGCATATTATATACGTGAAGGAAGAACATGGGAACGTGCGGCATTTATAAAAGCACGTGTTTGCGCTGGAAATAAAAAAATTGGAAACAATTTCCTACTTCGGATGCAAAAATTTATTTGGAGACCGGAGTTAGATTTTGCAGCAATTGGAGAGATTGAACAGCTTTTAATCCAATCACGCCAACATAAAGAAATATCAGGTCCGATCATTGTTGAAGGACACAATCTCAAACTTGGTCAAGGTGGTATAAGAGAAATTGAATTTTTTGCTCAGGCCCATCAATTAATTTATGGAGGCAGACATCATGAATTGAGAGAAATCACGACACAAGGTGCACTTAAAGCATTAGCTGATCAAAAACGTATTACACCAAAAATAGCTGAAACTTTAATCACAGCATTGCGACAACATAGGAAAATAGAGCATCGGATCCAAATGCTTAGAGACACACAAAGTCATTCAATACCTAATAATCTTGAGGAGTTAAAACACCTTTGTGCACTAACTGGATATAATGAATTAGAAGACTTCAAAAAAGATATTAAAGTTCAATTACAAAAAACATATTCTGCTACAGAAACTTCATCTAGAATAATCAGCAATAATACTGAACCGACTGACCAACAAAAAATACGCTTTGACGAGTGGCGGAAACTACAGGCCTTCAAATCTGAACGAGCAGTTGAAGTTTTTGAAGCACAATTACAAAATATATGGAATTACGCTCAAGAATCTAAGAACCCAAACGAGGTATTAGATTATTTTGAGTATTTTTTATCAGGCTTAACTTCAGGTGTTCAATTGTTTTCACTTTTCGAACGTAGGCCAGATATTTTGAAAAAAGTTATTTATGTAACTAGTTTGTCAAAAGAATTAGCTGATGCTTTGTCAAAACAAATAAACGTTTTAGATGGACTCGCAGATTCTGGCCCTGACGCAATACCAAATAATTTAAAAGATTTTCAAAAAAGTTTAAATGCCCGTCTATCGGGTTCTAATGATTTTGAAGCCTCTTTAATTAATACTCGAGCCTGGAAATCTGAAGAGCACTTTAAAATTGTATTTGCTCAATTAACCCAAATCATAACATCAAAACGTGCTGAACAAGCTTATTCAGATTTAGCACAAACATGTTTAAATTTATGCTTAGAACAAGCACTTTCTGAAACACAAAGACGGTATGGGGAAATTGCTGGAAGTTCTGTAGCAATCTTAGCAATGGGTAAAATGGGGTCTCAAGAAATGAGCTGTACTTCTGATTTAGATATAATTGTGATTTATGACGGAAATCCAGACTCAGTTTCTAGCTTTAAAGAGTTAGATATAAGAACTTATTTCCAAAAAGTTACACGGACTTTAATAAGTGGTTTATCTTCATCAATGTCTTACGGGAGATTATATGAGGTTGATATGAGGCTTCGACCTTCTGGTAGAGCAGGTACTGTCGCTACAAGTTTAGACGGCTTTATAAATTATCAAAAAACCAAAGCGTGGCTATGGGAAAGGCTTGCCTTAACAAGAGCACGGGTTGTAGCAGGAGATCAAAAGCTTTGTAATGAAATTAATAGAGCCTTGATAGATATTCTTGATAAAAAATTTGATCCAAGAGAAATATCCATTGAAGTAAATGAAATGAGACAACGGATTTCAAAGTTAGAAATTGATAAAAAACAAAAATGGCCAATTAAAAAACCACTTGGAGGTATCTTAGATTTGGAGCTTCTTGCCCAAAGCCTGACATTATTAACTAATGGAAGAAATCATAAACCAGCTAACCAGCTAAAAAATGCTTTTGGTAAAAAAATACTTTCACAAAAGGACTTTGATGTTTTATTTGAAGCATTGGAACTCTTCACTTCTATTGAACATTTGAAAAGATTATTAGGTATGAAAAAATTTAATACAGATAATCTTAGTGCTCCAGCTATTGAATTATTTATGAATAATACTCACCTTGAGTCAATTGAATATATTGGGCAAAAAATCGAGAAAAGTTTAAGCGGTAATTGTAAATTAATAGAAAAAGTAATGAGTGGTTTTAAATAAATATCAATTAAATAAAGACCCCTCACAATTTTTTAATAATCCACCTTTAGCTAACTGGCCCATATGCCAAGTTAATACCTGATTACTAGATAATACAGGTTTTCCAATTTTTTCTTCAATACGTTTTATCACTGGAAGAGTATTTAAATTCGTACATGACAAGAAAAGAGCATCAATATCTTGTCTTCCTAATTCAACAGCGGCATCAAAAATTGATTGTGTACTAATTTTGACAACTTTCTCTTCAATTTCTTCGTTGAAGCTTCCAAATGTTGGCGTCTTTATACCTGATAAAAGTAAAGTTTGGCGAAGCCCAGAGCTGACTGTTTCAACATAGGGTGATAAAAAACCAACTCGTTTTAAATTAAGATATCTACATGCAGCTATTAAAGCACTCACAGGTTCAGTCACATGTGTAGTTTTGCAGCTATCTTTTATAATTTTTGCAATATTATCAGCACCAATAACAGACGTACCAGAAGTACATCCATAGCCAACAACGTCAAAATTAACCGCATTCGGGAATAAGGATACTGCTAATGGTAGATCTCTTTCCATTTGTTTTAAAGTGTCAGTAGATACGGTTTCTGCTGAAGGAATTCGCGAGATGTGAAGATTTACTTTTGGATCAAATTGTTGCCGCGCATCTAATTCAATTCTTTGGTCAGCTTGCAATACAATCAAGCCCATCGATGGATTATAATTTTCTTCCAATTTATATGAAAAATTATTCATTCAATAATTACCATCTCTTTATAAAATGTTGAAAGTTTTTCTGCACCGTCTTTTCGAATTACAATATTTTCTTCATGAACCATAATGCGACCATCTATAGTTTCTATTGATGGTTCTAATGTTAAAACCATTCCTTCTACGATTTTGGTATGATCATCAGGAATAAAAGATGGCCATTCTGTCAATTGCATCCCCAATCCATGACCAAATCGTCCTGCTTCTAAAGCTTTTCCTGCTCCTGTAATTTTTGCCATTGCATGGAAAATATCCGCAGCTGTTGATCCACTTTTTGCAACTTCTAATCCTGCCATAACAGCATCAACTAAATAACCATGACAAGAAATAACGCGGGGATCTGGCTTACCCATAGAAAAATTTCTATCAAAATCACAAAAGTAACCATCCCACATTAAACCAGTATCCAACATAAGAATATCGCCATCCTTAATTTGAATATCTGCAGCTGGAGAAATAACATCATAGTAACCCCCAGCGCCTAGTCCCATTGAAACATAAGGAACACTATCCGCACCTGCCTGCAAACACACAGATTGAAATTTACGATTAATATTTGATTGTGTCATTCCTATCTCTGCAAAATCTTTAACTGAATTAAATGCATTGTCAGCAATACTACATGCATGCCTAATCTTGTTTATTTCAGCTTCTGACTTCACCATGCGAAGTTGACGAACAATCCCATTATCAGATGATATTTTTACTTTCTCAGATAACTTTTTCATATCCGCATGAGGCATACGAACATGAGACTCTAATCCATCTGGAATTCCAATTCTTCCATCTTTAGAAACTTCATTTAAAGTATCAATTAAGAGGCCAATACCATCATCAACCATGTTTGGAGCAAGCCAAGTTCTAATATCATCTATCCAAGTTGAATTCATCAACGAGTGACCAATACTTGGTATTACAGCGATTGGCTTTCCAGAGACTGGAACGATTAAAAACCACGGCCGAGCAGGGCTTTGCCAGAATTGAGTAAGAAATCCTGTGAAATAACGAACATCGGGTTCAGTTGTAAGCAACAAAGCTGATAAATCATTTTTGGCCATTAAACTTTGAGCGTTACTAACACGATTTTGAAATTCTTTATCTGGAAAACCCCTCTGCATTATTCATCTGGTCCTTCTGATAATATACACAGAACACGTGCATCTGATGGAAGATCTGACATCGTCATGGCTGCTATGCCTGCACCTCCTGATGACGATGTATCTAAGTTATATTTTGGTAGTACTTTTATTGCATCCAAACATTCTTTTTCTGTAAGAGTTACAAAACTATTAGCATCTCTTGATAATCCAGCTAATGCTATCAGTGACGCTTCTTTGCAATCAAGTCGGCCCATATCAGAAACTGGGCCTGAAGTAGAAACAAATTTTCCCTCAATAATTGAATTTGTTAAAGCCGGTGCGAATGCGGGTTCAACAACAGTGATCATAGGTGCGTCGCCCCAAGCAGCTCTAAAACATGCAGCCATTGCTCCAGCCAAACCTCCAACACCAGCTTGTAAATAAATATGTGTAGGAACATGCTCTATTTGGTGAATAATTTCCGCTGCCATTACAGTATAACCCTCCATCAATCTCCATGGTCTGTCAAAATACCCATCCCATGAACTATCTGAAAGTAAAACCCAATCATTATCAGCAGCAGCTTTTTGCGCAGCAACCATTGAAGCTTCGTAATTTTCCCCTGCTCTAACAACAGTTGCTCCAATTTTAGTCAATCGCGTCGCGAAATCTTCAGGTACTGTGTGTGAAAGATAGACCACAGCTTTGGCACCAAATGCTGACGCTCCAGCAGCAACAGAAAGGCCATGATTTCCGGCAGATGCAGTTATGTAAGTTGTGTTTGAAACATCTCCCTCAGCTGCATCACTTGCTATCACATACGCGGCACCAAGAGCTTTGAAGCTTCCAAGCTTCATTCTATCTCTTTCGTCTTTAACATGAATTGATGCTATACCCAAACTTTCAGAAAAACTGTCAACAGATATTAGAGGCGTTTGAAAATGTGCAGGACATGTTTTTAACATTCCAACTGGGCGTGCACTATTTGTGCTAGGTAATGGCACTCCTGCCATTTGAATGCCAGTTTTAAAATACTGATTAGTAACATGTTGCATTAAAATTCCCTCATATTGGCTTATGGTATTAATAGAATAAATCCACAAACCTGACTAGTCACTTAACGACCTTGATTAAGCTGCAAACGCAAAAATATATTAAAAATGATTTTTATATTCACTTGGCGTTTGATTAAAGCGAGCTTTAAAAGCGCGTGAAAATGCACTGACATTTTGGTACCCAGATCTTAGAGCAACTTCACGAATTGGTTTTTCCGTTGCTTGCAAAAGGTGCCTACTAAATGACAATCTTATATTAGAATAAACTTGCTTGGGTGATTGACCGAGGTCTTTTAAAAAAAATCTGTGTAATTGTTTTGGACTAATTTGTATTTTTTTTGCAATATTTGGTATTGTTAGAATATCTTCAATATTTTCATGCATTATTTCAGTAGCTTTTTGCACTTCTGGAATTTTATAAACAATATTTTTTTTGTACTCTTGAGGTAAATCAGTTCCACTTAAAAACATTGAGGCAACATCCAATGCAACTGTGACCCCATTTATCTCTCTTATAATAGACAAACTGAGATCAAATGCAGCCATAGCGCCTCCACAAGTTCCTATATTCCCATCAAGAATATATTTTTGCCGTTCAACATCAACATCAACAAACTCTTCTGAAAATTCATCAATAATATCCCAATGAGCCGTGGCACGATGATTATCTAATATACCAGCTCCAGCCATCATCCATGGCCCAGTATCTAATCCTATAATATTTTTATAGCGCTTCACTGATGCACGAAGAGCTCGCCTGGAAACAACATTATCATGCTTTCGAAAATCGTATGAAGCGATAATAAATAAAAAATCTGCACGTTTAGTTTCACCAAATTTTTGATCTGGCATTAATCTCAATTCACTGGAACTTTGAACAGATAATCCATCAAGTGTTACAAAATTCCATTCATAAACATCATTTGCACTTAAAGTATTTGCTGCTCTGAAAGGTTCTAAGGTATTCGCCATACAATGATTTGAAAAACGATCATAAACTAAAAAATCGATTGTAATGGGAAAAGATTTGGGAGTTGGTAAATTTTGCATATATTATGTCTAATAGTGCATACTTACTTAATGCAAGAGGATTACGATAATTTATAATAATCAAAGGATATTAATATGCCCCTCTCAATGAACTCAAAAGTATTCATCACTTGCGCAATCACAGGCTCAGGAAGTTCACAGGACAGAAGCCCTCATGTGCCAAGAAGTCCAAAAGAAATTGCAGAAAGTGCTATAGCAGCTGCAAAAGCTGGTGCTGCAATTGTTCACTGCCATGTTAGGGATCCTGATACAGGTGTGCCATCACGTGACTTAAAGCTTTATCGTGAAGTAACTGACCGTATTAGAGAATCTGAAGTAGATATGGTTCTTAATCTAACAGCAGGAATGGGTGGTGATATGGTTTTTGGATCTCCCGACAGTCCATTACCACTTTCAAATTCAACAGACATGGCTAGTGCTGAAGAACGTGTGGCACATGTAGCTGAATGCCTACCCGAAATTTGCACCCTAGATTGTGGAACAATGAACTTTGCAGAAGCAGATTATGTAATGACAAATACACCTGGCATGTTGGAAGCCATGGGGTCAATGATGGAAAGTTTAGGAGTAAAACCAGAAATTGAAGCCTTTGATACTGGGCATTTATGGTTAGCCAAAAACTTGGTGGAAAAAGGAATATTAAAATCTCCAGCACTTGTTCAATTATGTATGGGAATCCCTTGGGGTGCACCAGATGATTTAAATACATTCATGGCTATGGTTAATAACGTACCGAATGATTGGAATTGGTCTGCATTTTCCATTGGTCGCAACGAATTGCCATATGTAGCAGCAGCAGTATTGGCAGGTGGTAATGTGCGTGTTGGATTAGAAGATAATTTATGGTTGGCTAAGGGCCAATTAGCTACCAATGAAGCACTAGTAGAACGTGCTGTAACTATAATAGAAGCTATGGGCAGCTCAATCATGACCCCAGAAGAAACTCGTGAAAAACTAAACCTTGTAAAACGGTTACCCAAATGAGTGAAAAGCGAGTAGTCATAACTGCAGGAGCTGCAGGAATTGGCTTGGTCATAGCAAAAAATTATCTTGCAGAAGGAGCAAAAGTTGCAATTTGTGATATTGATCCAAATGCGATCCAATCATTCAAAAAGACATACCCCAATTCACTAGCTGTGTGCGCAAATGTAACTAACGAAAAAGAAATGGATGATTTTTTTACTGCATGTGATGAATTCTTAGATGGTGTTGATGTCGTAATCGCTGGTGCTGGTATAGGTGGTCCTGCAGCTTTAATTGAAAATTTAAAATATTCAGATTGGAAAGATACAATTGCAACAACATTGGACGGTACTTTTTTATTAGTTCGGTGGGCTGCAAAACATATGCGCAAAAATAAATCTGGCTTGATAATTCTTTTATCATCATCTGCAGGATTGTTTGGTTACCCCTATCGCAGTCCATATGCTGTAGCAAAATGGGGCATTGTTGGATTAACCAAAACATTAGCAATGGAAATGGGCAATGATGGTATTCGTGTAAATTGTATATGTCCTGGAGCTGTAGAAGGTGATCGGATGGATCGAGTTGTTCAAAATGAAGCTAAAGTCAGAGGTGTCGACGAGCAAAAGGTACGCGATGATTATGTTTCAGCTGTATCTTTGAAAACATGGGTTACTGCAGATGACATCGCGAACATGATTCACTTTTTAGATAGTCCATCTGGTATAAAAATCTCAGGTCAAGCTTTGGCCGTTGATGGCCACACTGAAGCTATTACATAGCATTAAACAAAACTTAATTAAGACATTTATAAAATGAGAAAAAAATGAGAAAAATAGCAGCAATAATTGGTGGTGGCGTCATTGGTGGAGGCTGGTTAGCACGATTTCTTTTAAATGGATGGGATGTAAATTTGTATGATCCAGATCCTGAGTCTGAGCGCAAAATAAAAGCAGTTTTGGAAAATGCACGACATGCTTTACCAATGTTATACGATGTAAATTTACCTGTTGAAGGATCACTTAATTTTTGTGAAAGCATAAAAGACGCAGTTGAAGGCGCTACATGGATCCAAGAAAGTGTGCCCGAAAGATTAGACCTTAAACATAAAGTATTTAATGAAATAATAAATCATGCATCTTCTGATGCAGTTATTGGCTCCTCAACATCAGGTTTCAAACCATCAGAGCTTCAAGAAGGATCTATAAGACCCGATTCAATTATTGTTACACACCCTTTTAATCCAGTTTATTTATTACCATTGATTGAATTGGTTCCATCCCCTGCAAATTCAGAAACTATAATAAATAAAGCAAAAGAAATATTAACTTCCTTAGGAATGTTCCCATTACACGTAAGAAAAGAAATTGATGCACACATTGCAGATAGGTTTTTAGAAGCTGTCTGGCGCGAAGGTTTATGGCTCATAAAAGATGGAATTGCCACAACACAAGAAATTGATGATGCCATTCGATATGGTTTTGGTTTGCGATGGGCTCAAATGGGATTGTTCGAAACTTACAGAATAGCCGGAGGGGAAGAAGGAATGGCACATTTCATCTCTCAATTCGGTCCGTGTCTACAATGGCCATGGACTAAACTCATGGATGTTCCCGAGCTAACTGATGAGCTAATTGAGCAAATTGCCAACCAATCCGATGCGCAATCAGGGCATAAATCTATTCGGGAACTAGAGAGATTACGTGATAACAATTTAATAGCAATACTTCGATCATTAAAGAATGAAAATACTGCTGCAGGTGCTTTAATTAATAATCACGAAAAAACTATAAAACCAGAATTGCCATCAGAATATGATGATCCCATTACTACCATCAATAGAGTCATTCCAAACGATTGGACAGACTACAATGGACATATGAATGAAAGCAGATATGGACAAATTTTTTCTGATGCTGCTGATATAATCATGAAAACGGTGGGGGCAAATGAAGCATACATTGCATCTGGATTAAGCTATTTTACCGTAGACATTGCAATTAAGTTTTTGGCCGAGACCCATGCAGGATCAAACATTCATGTAAAATCATATATTCTACAGGGAGAAGGAAAAAAAATGCGTTTATTCCATCAAATGTATGGTGAAGATGGCACATTGATGGCTACTGGGGAGCAAATGTTAATACATGTAAGCCTAGAAACAAGGCGCGCATGTGAACCACGAAAAGATGTTCTCAACAATTTAGAAAGAATTGCAGCTGCTCATAGTAAAATTGAAGATCCAAGGGGAGGCAAACAATGAATTTTGGCTTATCACAAGAGCAAGAAATGATCGTTGATACTGTACGTGATTTTGTTGAAAAAGAAATTTACCCTCATGAAGCTGAAGTTGAACGAACTGGAAATGTTCCTCTAGAATTAGGCCAATCAATAAAGCAAAAAGTTATAGATTTGGGGTTTTATGCATGTAATTTTCCTGAAAGTGTAGGCGGCGCAGGTTTAAGCCATCTTGATTTTACACTTGTAGAAAGAGAACTTGGTAGAGGCTCTATGGCTTTAACTCACTTTTTTGGAAGACCTCAAAATATCCTTATGGCATGTCGTGATGAGCAAATAGAACGCTATCTTCTACCAGCCGTAAAAGGTGAGATCACAGATGCATTGGCCATGACTGAGCCAGATGCAGGTAGTGATGTTCGTGGAATGAAATGCAGCGCTGTATCTGATGGTTCAGATTGGATTATTAATGGATCAAAACACTTTATATCTGGTGCTGAGCATGCTGATTTCTTCATAGTATTTGTTGCAACTGGTGTTGACGAAACACCACGTGGCCCAAAAAAACGGATTACTACATTTCTCGTAGATCGCGGAACAAAAGGCTTTGAAGTTCGAAATGGGTACAATTCAGTTAGCCATAAGGGATATAAAAATTGCATTTTAGATTTTGATAATTGTCGTTTACCCAAAGAGGCTGTTTTAGGCGAAATTGATGGTGGATTTGCGGTAATGAATGAATGGCTTTATGCAACAAGAATAACTGTTGCAGCATTTTCAGTTGGTCGAGCTAGAAGATGCTTTGATTATGCACTAAATTATGCTGCAGAACGAAAACAATTTGGTCAAGCAATTGGAAAATTCCAGGGTGTAGGCTTTCAAATTGCTGACATGATTACAGATATAGATGCTGCAGATTTATTGACATTAAAATCTGCTTGGATGCTTGATCAGGGACAACCATCAAACCGAGAAATCGCAAGCGCAAAAGTATTTGCATCAGAAACTTTAGCAAGTGTAACTGATAAAACATTGCAAATATTTGGTGGCATGGGCTTAATGGATGATTTTCCTATTGAACGGTTTTGGAGAGATGCTCGCGTAGAACGTATTTGGGATGGAACATCCGAAATACAACGCCATATTATTAGTCGTGAATTGCTACGCCCATTGGGTGCATAGATGAGTAACCTTGGAAGCTTACTACATCCAAAATCTATTGCTGTAATAGGTGGCGGATCATGGTGTGAGAATGTTATTGAACAATGCAAAAAAATGGATTTTCAAGGCCCAATATGGGCAGTCCATCCAAAACGTTCTGAAATCAATGGAATTCCTTGCTTCAAATCTGTGGAAGATCTTCCATACGGACCGGATGCAAGTTTCATAGGCGTTAATAGATTCACAACAATTGAAGTAATAAAATCATTAAACTCCATAAAAGCCAAAGGCGCTGTTTGTTTTGCAAGTGGGTTTTCAGAGTCTGTGTCAGAAGATGCAAAGAGTGCTGATTTAGAACATCAGTTATTATTGGCTGCTGGCGAAATGGCTATCTTGGGCCCAAATTGTTATGGATTTATAAATTACCTTGATGGTTCACTTCTTTGGCCAGATCAGCATGGTGGCGAACGGGTGGAAACTGGTGTAGCCATTATTACACAATCCTCAAACATTGCTATCAATTTGACGATGCAGACACGAGGACTTCCAATTGCTTTTATCTCTTCTGTAGGAAACCAAGCTCAAGTCAGTTTAGCAGAAATGGCTACTGAATTTTTGAAAGATCCACGTGTAACAGCTTTAGGCCTTCACATTGAAGGGATCAAAGATGTAGTTGAATTTGAAAGTATGGTACAGATCGCCAATAATCTAGGAAAACCCATAATTATATTAAAAGTTGGAAGTTCTGATCAGGCACGGGCTGCGACGATTTCACATACTGCTTCAATCGCTGGCAGTAACGCCGGCGCTACTGCTCTATTCAGCCGGTTAGGTGTAGTTCAAATACAAAATCTAACTACATTTATAGAAACATTAAAATTAGCTCATGTGGTTGGGGAGCAACCAAATAATAATGTCTTATCAATGTCATGTTCTGGAGGTGAAGCTAGCTTAATGGCCGACATAGGCCAGGCAGTTGGAATTAATTTTCCACCACTGAGCGAAAATCAATCTGCAAGGTTACGAAATACTTTGGGAAAAATGGTAAAATTAGCAAATCCATTAGATTACCATACTTATATATGGGGTAATTGGGAGGCAATGACCCAAACTTTTATTGCTGCACTAAAGGACTCAGACTGTATTGGCTTATTAGTTTTAGACTTTCCACGCATTGATCGGTGTGACCCACAAATGTGGGTTGATGTCATCCCCTCTCTTATTGAGGCAAAAAACAAAACAGGATGTCAGATTGGAGTTGTTGGTTCCATTTCAGATACTTTACCCGAAAAGATTGCAAAAGAATTATTAGAAAAAGGTATTATTCCATTTGGGGGTATCGAAAGTGCTTTAGACTCTATCGCCAAATTCGCAACATATTCAAAAATAAAATCTGAAAATATTTTACCTCCAATCATTCCATTAAATGCAAAGGTATTAACTGAAGCGACAGCAAAAAAAATGCTTGGTGAATTTGATATCCAACTGCCAATTTCACAAACTGTAGCTAATTTTGAAGATATCGAAGAAGCTGCAAATAAAATTGGATATCCAGTTGTCTTGAAAGGCGAAGGTAGCGCCCATAAGACCGAAGCAGGACTTGTTGCATTAAATTTACAAAATCAAACTGATATCCTTAACGCAGCAAAAGTTATGCCAAGCAATACATTTTTAATAGAAAAGATGATTGGTGATAGCTTATTAGAACTGTTAGTTGGAGTAGTCTTGGATGAAGCTCATGGTTATGTTTTAACAATTGCTTCAGGTGGAAAGCTCACTGAAATATTTGATGATAAAATTTCTTTATTAATTCCAGCAAATAATGAAGACATTTTAAAATCATTAAAAACACTCAAAATGTGGCCATTATTTTTAGGATATAGGGGAGCACCATCTCCCGATATAGATAGCATATTAAAAACCATTCAAAATGTTCAAAATTTCGTTATTTCTAATCATGGAAAAATATCAGAAGTTGAGATCAACCCACTCATATGTAGAGAAGTAGATGCCATTGTAGCTGATGCATTAATCAAAATAGGAGAAAAAAATGACTGAAAGCCCTATCAAAACAATACAAGAAGGTCATGTTTTAGAAGTCACTTTAGATCGGCCAAAAGCTAATGCCATAGACCTAAAAACAAGTAGAATTATGGGAGATGTTTTTGCAAGTTTTAGAGATAATCCAGAACTTCGTGTGGCTATAATTACAGGTGCTGGTCCAAAATTTTTCTGTCCAGGATGGGATTTAAAAGCTGCTGCTGATGGTGATGAAGTAGACGGCGATTATGGCCAAGGTGGTTTTGGCGGACTTCAAGAATTAAAAAATCTAAATAAACCCGTTATTGCTGCAGTAAATGGCATTTGTTGTGGGGGCGGATTAGAGTTGGCATTATCTGCAGACATAATTCTTTCTGCAGAGCATGCCCAATTTGCTTTACCAGAAATAAACTCAGGAACAGTTGCGGATGCAGCTTCGATAAAGTTACCAAAACGTATTCCTTATCATATTGCAATGGAAATGCTTTTTACAGGTAGATGGATAGATGCTGAAGAAGCTGCACGTTGGGGATTAATAAATCAAATTCACCCTGCAGAAAAATTAATGGATGAAGCACGCAATATGGCAAAAATTTTGGCCGCTGGGCCACCTTTAGTTTACGCTGCGATTAAAGAAGTCGTTCGTGAAGCCGAGAATATGAAGTTTCAAGATGCATTAAACACTATTACATCAAGTGAGCTTCCCACTGTGAAAACTCTTTATACATCAGAGGATCAACTTGAAGGTGCAAAAGCATTTTCAGAAAAGCGCAAACCAGTCTGGAAAGGTAAGTAACAGAAATAAAATTTTAGAACCCATCTCCGAGTTTAAATTAAATATTATTTCTTAATTCATATTTCTGGATCTTACCTGTTGCAGTTTTTGGAAGTACTCCAAATACAACCTTTTTTGGGCGCTTAAAACCGGCAAGATGATCACGACAAAAGGATATAATTTCGTTTTCAGTTACAGATTTTCCATCTTTTAACTCAATAAAAGCACAAGGTACTTCACCCCACTTCTCATCTTTCATTGCAACAACAGCAGCTAAAGCTACAGCCTCATGACGGTGTAAAATACCCTCAACTTCAACAGATGAAATATTCTCTCCGCCTGATATGATTATGTCTTTTAATCTATCTTTAACTTCAACATAACCATTTTCATGCATTACGGCTAAATCTTCAGATCTAAACCATCCATCTGTAAAAGCTTCAGATGTTGCTTTTGGGTTTTTCAAATATCCCTTCATAACAGTATTACCACGGATTAGAATTTCTCCAAATGTTTTACCATCTGCTGGGACATCTTTTCCGTTGGTATCAACTACACGCAAACCATCAGTATGGACCATTCCTGCTCCTTGCCGTGCTTTCATTATTGCACGTTGATCTTGCGGCAAATCATCCCAATCACTATTCCAAGTAGACATAACTGTGTGTCCATATGTTTCAGTTAGTCCATAAACTTGCGTAACATTAAAGCCAAGTTTTTCAATGCCTTCTAAAACTGCAGCCGGAGGTGGTGCACCTGCTGTCATTACATTTACTGTATAATCGAAATTTTTTCGATCATTATCATTTGCATTTAAAATCATTCCTAAAACTATTGGTGCACCACCAAAATGCGTAATGCCATGTTCACTAATTGCATTGTAAATAACTAAAGGTGTAATAGCTCGCGTGCATACAATAGTTCCAGCCAAAGCAGCCATAGCCCACCCATGGCACCATCCGTTACAGTGAAACAATGGGACTGTATAAAGGTATTTTGGATGCCTTGGTAATCCCCAATCAGCAATTACGCCCATAGACATCAAATAAGCACCCCGATGATGATAAACAACACCTTTAGGTCGACCTGTAGAGCCTGAGGTATAGTTTAGTGCAATTGCATCCCATTCATCTGTGGGCATTTCCCAATCTGCACTTTCCTCACCTAATTTAATAAAATCAGTATAATCGATTGTACCAATCCGATTTGGATTTAGATTGTCTTGCAAATCAGCAATATCAACTACAAGTATATCTCTACCTTTAATCGCTTCTGCAGCTTGAGGAGCAAGTTCACCATCAACAATAAAAACCTTAGCTTCTCCATGACCAAGAATATATGAAATAGTATCAGCGTCTAAACGGGTATTTATAGTATTTAAAATGGCGCCCGACATAGGAATACCAAAATGCGCTTCAATCATCTCGGGAGTATTCGCAGCGAGTATTGCAACCGTATCACCTTTACCAACACCCTTCTTACTTAATGCAGATGCTAATTGAATTGATCGTTTATATAACTGCGACCAGCTATACTTACGACTTCCATAAATTACAGCATCTCGGTCTGGAAACATCAACGCAGTGCGTTTTATAAATGAAAGCGGCGATAAAGCTGCATGGTTTGCAGAATTTTTTTCAAAATCGTCATAAATGCTCATCATGGCCCCCTAATTTCTTATAGCTTCACCAGTATCCAATAGACTGGAAATACGAGCAATAGTCTCTGGTGTTTTTGCCAAATTTAGAAATGCACATCGCTCTCGATTATACATATCTTGTTCAGATACAATAATAGAATTTTCGTCAGCACTATTAACTACAATTTCTGCAACTTGCATTGCTACTGTTTTATCATGAGGAAAAAATAAACCTTCATTTATTCCATTTTGCATAAAGTCAGACATTTTTTTGATCATGTAAGATCCAGGTAGTTCAAAAACTGGTTCAATTGGTGGTAAATATTCTTTTTGTAATTTTACCATCTCAGTACTAGCGACATGCATTAATTTATCACGGTTAAGAACTTCAACATCCCTATCTTTTAGATAATATTGCATCCGGGCTGAAAGATCTGGACTTGTGCCAATTTGCCCATAGCCAATTTGCATCCAAGTATTCCAAGATGCTTTCTCCCAATCCCCTGTTGATTGATACCAACGTAATAAAGTTTCTTTAACTCCACCCCCACCTGGTACAACACCAACCCCAGTCTCAACTAAACCAAAAACTGTATTTGTATGTGCAATAAGTTTGTCACAATGAGCTAAAACTTCAAAACCACCACCAATAGATAATCCAGAAGGTGCACCAATAACAGGTACAGGCGAATATTTAAGAGCTTTAACAGATTGTTGAAAACTATTTAAAAAATCATCAATTCCATGCCAATCAGAAGCCTCAATAAATGAGCGGAAACGATTCAAATCAACTCCTGCAGAAAAATGCTGTGCATCATTGTGAACTATAATACCATCACCGTGGTTTTTAGCTGCTGCAAGAACTATTTCCATAGATTCTGCTGTGAGTGCATTCGCCTTGGAATGAAATTCAAGTAATCGTAAATTTCCTTTCAACTCGTACAGACTAGCAGCAGAATTAGTTAATAATGGCGTCAAGGTTTGTTTGCTCATATGAAAACGAATTGTATTTTCAGGTAAAACAACAGGTGAGTAAAATGTATGGTTTTCAAAATTTAATACATTTAAACTAGAGTTTTTTACAGAATAAAACGGCCCAATTTCTTCACTTAAAGATATGGCTTTTGGTACAGTTAAACCTACCTCTTCAATTAATTTTGCAACTATATTAGCCCCTAAAGCATCGATCAATTCAAATGGGCCACGGACCCAATTAAAACCAAGCTTCATTGCATCATCAATATCTTGAGGGCTAGATGTTACTGCTGGAATTAAATCTGCAGCATAAGCTAAAGTACGGGCTAAAAATCGTTTACAGAAAGTTACATGGTTATCGGAACCATTTATCATAATTGTTAAAGTTTCGTCCCCTACAGCTTGTGCATCAGCAGCTTTCTGAGCGCTTATTGGCAAATTTTTCTGTCGAGGGCGTATTTCGCCATTGATCAAATCAACTGCACAATTTGTATTGTTTTCTATTCGATAAAAACCACCTTCACCTTTATCACCCGTAAATCCATTTTGTATCATGTCCCTAATTAAAGGCATTACAGGATTATTTAATGTACCAACTTCATGAAACAAATCATCTTCAGGAAGGATATCACCCAGTGTGTTTACAACATCAGACATCAAATCAATACCAATCAGATCGTATAATCCAAAAACACCAGTTTTAGGTATACCCATTGGTCTACCCATTAAAGCATCAGCTTCTTCAACAGTAAGTTTATTTCTTGAAGCTTCATCCATTCCAACTTGCAGAGCAAATACACCAACCCTATTTCCTAAAAATCCAGGAGTGTCATTACATCTAACAACACCTTTTCCCATAACCCGATCATTATAATCTGCAAGTCGATCCATTATTTTTTCATCAGTATTTGCACCTCGAACTAGCTCAAGTAAACGCATGTATCGAACTGGGTTGAAATAATGCGTAATAGCAAATCGTTTTTGAAAATCTTCAGGCATATCTTCAACCAACAAAGAAATCGGTATTGTCGATGTATTTGAGGTTACAACACAATTAGGGTTTATAACTTCATTAAGTCGTTTATATAGATCTTTTTTAATATCTAAGCGCTCGACAACCGCTTCAACAATCCAATCACAGTTTGCTAATTTATCAAAGTCATCACGAATATTACCAACTTCAATTAAATCAATGCGAGATTTATGCACAAGTGCAGGTGGATCAGATTTTAAAAGTCTCTTCTTAGCATCTATCAATACTCCAATAGGATCATCATCACGCGGCAAATCCATTAATAAAACTTTATTTCCTGCATTTGCAATTTGGGCAGCAATACCGCTTCCCATAGTACCTGCACCTATAACTGCAATTTGTTTGAATTCTGGCATATTTTAACTCTTAGTAAAAAATGTACGTAAAGCACGGTTAACTTCTTTTGGATGTTCTGAGGGCAGCATATGACCTGCATTTTTAATTACAGTAACATTAACTGTCTTTAGAGCTTCTGCTGCTTTTAGACCAAATTTCATGGGTGTCATTTTATCTTTTTGAGCAATGATAATTTGTGATGGGCACGAAATCTTACCAG